>Ga0075024_100000033_pt1 | contig 33889 bp, 36 predicted proteins | sample Str013_2_FD_71389 | JGI IMG/M metagenome (GOLD analysis project Ga0075024, IMG submission 71389) | Freshwater sediment microbial communities in response to fracking from Pennsylvania, USA - Straight Creek_MetaG_SC_2013 | ecosystem: Environmental > Aquatic > Freshwater > Creek > Sediment... | reverse complement strand
ACGGAGAAGAAGGGGCAGTACGGGGCAAGGCGTTCCGAAACTAAGAGCGCGGAATCGTCGGCAATTTACAATGCGTCCGTTCCTCAGCGTCAGTTCCTGAACAGGGGTTGAAACCATGAAATCCGCGTTGTATACCATCGTCATCGCTGTCGCATTCACCACCACTGCGCTTTCCACGTCCGCCTTGGCCCAACCCGCTCCCGCGCCGCCCAAGCCGCTTGACCTGCTCAAAGGCCGCATCGAAACCATCGCCCACGGCGTGAGCGCGGACTGGGGCATCTACGTGAAGTCGCTCGATACGGGCGAGGAGATCGCCATCCATGCCGACAACGTGATGGACACCATGAGCACCATCAAGATCCCGTTGCTGGTGGACGTCTATCGCCAGGTGGACCTGGGCAAGCTGAATACGGTTGACCGCATGGTGCTGCATACATCCGACAAGCGTTTTGGCACCGGCGTGTTGCGCACGCTGGATAGCGGCCTGGATCTGAGTTTGCACGATGCGCTGATGCTGATGATCATCCAAAGTGACAACAGCGGCACGGACATGGCGTTTGCCCGCGTGGGCGGTCCGCCGCACGTAACGCAGACCATGCGTGAACTGGGACTGAACTCCATTACCGCCACCGGAACAACGTTTGAATGGTTCCGCGCGCTGGCCGAGCCCGGCGATCCGAGCTACGCGAAGATCTCGCCGGAAGACCTGTTCACCAAGGGCTTTCCGGAAAAGCTGACGGAAGCCGACGTGGAACGCTTCCACTTTGAAGGCAAGCATCCTTACGGACTTTCCAGCGCCCGCGACATGGGCCGCCTGCTGGAGATGATTGCCACCAACAAAGCAGCGAGCGAAAAGTCCTGCAAAGAGATGCTGCGCATGATGGGCTTGCAACAGTTCCGTTCGCGTATCCCCAAATACATGGACGATGACACCAACACGCCGCACAAGACCGGCGACTTTCCTCCGTACATTGCCAATGACGTGGGCCTGATTGAAACGCCCGCCGGACGCGTGGTGGTGGTGTTCTTCTCCGCGCACCATCGCGGATATTATTCGGAGCTGGAAGACGCCATTGCGCGCATGAGCGAACAGGTGTGGGCGTACTTTAATTACAGAGGGAAACAGCGCTGATTTGACCGCGTGCGGGCTTTTCCCATGGTATTCTGTAACTACAATATGGTAACTACAAAATGCGCTTCGAGTGGGATGATGCAAAAGACCGTAGCAATCTCAAGAAGCACGGGATCAACTTCGAGACGGCCCAGCTAGTCTTCGACGATCCTCACGCGTTGAGCGACCAAGATCGCGTAGTTGGCCACGAAGAACGATGGCAAACTCTTGGCGACATCGGCGGAGTCATCGTACTGGTGGCCCATACCTGGTGGGAGGACGACGATGGAGAAGATGTTATTCGCCTAATCTCAGCCAGGAAGGCGACATCGGGTCAAAGGAGAGTTTATGAAGCTCACAAAAAGTCAGGCTAAGCAGATCCGCGCATTGAAGCGCCTGAAAGAGGAAGAAATCGATCTTACGGACATTCCGGAAAAGCTCGATTGGAGCAACGCCGTTGTGGGGAAGTTCTATCGGCCGGTTAAGAAGTCGCTGACGATCCGGATCGATGCCGATGTCCTTGCCTGGGTCAAAAGACAGGGCAAAGGATATCAAACACGCATCAACAGCTACTTGCGCGACGCGATGGTCCGGGCGAAAAAGAAACCGCGCGCGGTTACCATCCGCAAGAATAGGTCTGCCTCATGAACAAACAAGCCCTTTGGCCGCGTCGCCGTTGCCTCGTGAGCGAGCAGGTGTGGGCGTACTTTATTACAGGGGAAAGACCGCAAGATAAAATCCTTTTACCACAGAGGACGCAAAGGAGACCGCGTGAGACGAGTAGAATCAACGCGACGATTCTTGTTGCGCCATCCGCTCAACCAGGCTCAGCGCTTCTTCCTTCGTCTGAATCGCGCCTTCCAGTTGCGCGTCTTCCACCGCTGTGAGCCATTCCTTGAACTGCGGACCCGGCTTGTACCCGGCGGCAATCAAGTCATTGCCAGTGATCAGCGGCTCAGGACGAATCTGCTCCGCTGGCATGGTGGAGATTTTCTCGCGGACAAAGTCATACAACTCCAGATCGCGATGGCTGCTCAGGCAGTCCAACCGGTGCAGAGCCAAGTGTTCGTCAAACTCTGGCAGTCGCAGGAAGCGCTTGAGCGTGGATTCCTTCATCTTCTTCACGTCGCCAAAACGCATGTGGTTGGCCACCAGCGCGCAGACTTGTTCGGTGTCTTCGTTCGACATGCGGAAGCGGCGGCAGATTTCCTCGGCCATTTTGGTCCCAATTTCCGCATGACCATCAAAGCGTATGCGGTCTGGCGCGCGACGAAACGTAGGCGGTTTGCCCACGTCATGCAGCAACACGCCCAGCGCCAAAGTTTTCGAGCATCCCGCCGGCAGTCCTTGCAGCAACAGCAGAGTGTGGACCCACACGTCGCCTTCGGGGTGATACTCCGGCGGCTGGTCGACACCCTGCATCTTCTTGATCTCCGGCAGCACGTGTTGGAGCAAAGTGGTTTCGTCCAGGAGTTCAAACGCCGGCTTGGCCTGGCCTTCGGTAAGCATCCTCAAAACTTCGTCACGAATGCGCTCATGGCTGACCTGGTGGATTTGTGCCGCCAATTTTTTGATGGCCGAAAACGTCTGCGGTTCGATTGTGTAGCCAAAGCGCGCAGCAAAGCGCACGGCGCGCAGCATCCGGAGTTTGTCTTCCGCAAAGCGCTGGTGCGGATTGCCAATGGCTCGGATGACTTTGCGCCCAAGATCCGCACGGCCGTCTACATAGTCCAGCACGTCGCCGCTTTCGGGATCGTAAAGCAGGCCGTTGATGGTGAAGTCGCGCCGCTGGACGTCCATTTCCGCGCTTTTCGAAAACTTCACTTGATCCGGATGCCGTCCGTCAGAGTACGCTCCGTCACTTCTAAAGGTCGCAACTTCAATCGAATAGCTTTCGCGCTCGCCGTCCTCGCTGTCGCGCAGCACCGGCACCAGTACCACGCCGAATTGCGCTCCCACGGCGTAGGTCTTGGGAAAAATGCGCATCACTTCCTGCGGTGTGGCGGAAGTTGCCACGTCGTAATCCGCTGGCTCGCGTTGCAGCAACAGATCGCGCACACAGCCTCCGGCAAAGTACGCCGCAAAGCCGCGCTCGCGGAGCGTACGTACGATCCTGGCCGCGTATTGCGCTTTGTCCGAAATAAGTTGCGCTCTGATCATGTCTCCAACTCAAGCCCCAAACTTCCGAATGATCTGGCAACAAAATGCTCTACCAGCAATTGCACTACGATCCGCGTTCATCCGCGCAAATCCGCGGAAAGTCGTCTGACGCTTCGGAACGACCACCACATCAAATAATATAGACATATGCCAGACGCTTGCATTCTCGGGATCGAATCTTCGTGCGACGAAACCGCCGCCGCCGTGGTCAGCTCCGGTGAGCGGTTATTGTCGAACGTGGTTTCTTCGCAGATCGCCACCCACCAGCCTTATGGTGGGGTGGTGCCAGAGATTGCCTCGCGCGAACATTTGCGGGCCGTCGTCCCCGTGGTGCGGCAGGCTCTGGAGCAAGCGGGGAAGACCTATGAATCCGTGGACGCAATTGCCGTAACGCAAGGTCCCGGTTTGGCCGGAGCGTTGCTGGTGGGCATCAGTTACGCCAAGGCGCTGGCATTTGCGCTCGATAAACCGCTCATCACGGTGAACCACCTGGAAGGTCACATTCACGCCGTGTTACTGGAGCAGAGGCAGAAGGCCGCGGCCGAGCGTCCAGGCGAAAAATTTCAGTTTGAATTCCCGGTACTAGCGTTGGTGGTTTCCGGCGGACATACGCATTTGTTTCTCGCGCAAGAACAGATGAACGCAGAAAACCAAGCCACGTGGCGCTACCAGAACATCGGCCGCACGCGTGACGACGCAGCCGGAGAAGCTTTTGACAAAGTCGCCAAACTGCTGGGGCTGGGTTATCCCGGAGGCCCGGTCATTGATGCTTTGTCACGTTACGGTAACGCGCGCGCCGTAAAGTTCGGTCCGGCGCAGATCAAACACAGCAATCGCGGTGTGGCCCGCGACCAGCAGACGCCGTTCGACTTTTCCTTCAGCGGCATCAAGACCGCTGTGTTGCGCTATGTTGAGCTGGAAGGTATGCGTCCCGCGATTGCCGCACGGCAACAAGCTTTGGCCAAGATCGCCAAGCCCAACGCGGAGAATATCCGTCCGCTCTGCGACCAGAAAACGCTCGACCTAGTGGCTTCTTTCCAGTATTCGGTCGTCGAAGACCTGGTGGCCAAGACGCTGGAAGCCGCGGACGCCCGCAACGTCCGGACGCTTTTTGTCACCGGCGGCGTGGCTGCTAATAGCGAACTGCGGGCACGTTTTGAGCGGGAAGCCGAGCGGGCCGGCCTGGCCGTCTATTTTCCATCGCGCAAGCTATCTACTGATAACGCCGCCATGATCGCGGCCGCGGCGTATCCCAAGTTCATGGCGCGCGATTTCGCTGACGCGGAGTTTTCGGCTGAAGCGTCACTGAAGTTGTAAGGAAGAATTTGCGGGATAGCTTGGGCCGCTGGAGCCCGGTACAACTCAACGCAAGAAATTACTGCGGCACTGCCGGCAGTATGGTTTCCACGGCGCGTTGCAATTGCGTGACGATGTCGATGTCTTTGTAAATCACCCAGCGCGCGCGGTCGTCACACTTCTGCTCGGACGATTGCCGCCCGGCCAGCACCACCACGGGGATGGTCGCGGTTTGCGGGTTCTTTTTCAGTTCCGCCATGAATTCGTAACCGTCCATTTTGGGCATCAAAAGGTCGGTCACAATCAGGTCTGGCTGCAGGCTGCTGAGCATTTCCAGGGCTTCCACGCCGTTCGTAGCGGATTCCACCGCGAAGCCACGGCCTTCGAGGACGCGGCAAACGGTATGGCGAATCAGCATGGAGTCGTCCACGACTAATACGGTTAGTGGCATGTAAGTTGGCCCCTGAGCAGGTATCTAACAAGTTACCAATACCTATCGGCAGCGGGCAAGATGGAAATGGTCGAGGCTTGGTACCAAAGTCATGCGGGCCAAAAACCGGCCCCTCAAACACGCTGCTGCGTTTTAAAGCGGGCTGCCCTTCCAGAGTTCCGGGGCAAGGTCGACAGACTTCGGGGGATCGATAAAATTGTCGGGGAGAACCTAAACATCCTCGGGTTTGATGTTCTCTTCAATGTCCATGTCTTTGAACTCGCTGGCTTCAAAAACATCGCCACATTCCTGGCATTCAACAAATTCAGCGTCTTCGTCGCGGGCCACAACCCGCACGCGCGGATGCCTGCACAGCTTGTCCACGACTGTCTTTTCGGGAGGTTGGTTCGGTCTTGGCGAATTCTGACTATGACTCATCTTCGGATCAAGGCGGCCTTTTTACCCGCCAGTTCGCGAATTTCCCGTATTCTAAGCCCGTCTTGCGGCTTGTCAAGTATTTCCCGGGGAGCTACCCGTTACTGGCATGTGGTCACACGCCCCGGCAGAACTGTTCCGTTGAATTTACGTTCGCTGGGCGCCCTGACTGACCTTGGCCTCGGGCTTGGATATCTGTTCTAACCAAGCCATAACCGTCGGCCCCCCTAATAACGATTCTCGCCCTTGCGGGTTCAGTTTTTGCTAGGACACGGCTGGTTCGCTGCCGCGTATTTCCCCGCAAGCCTTGTTCTATTTGCGTTCGGTGAAAGAGCTTTGAAGGTGGCAAAACCAAGCTTTTTGGCAGGGAAAATCGAGAAATCACCTTAATCTCGAATGGTCAAGAACGTACATACCAAAAATATGCAATGTTATTGATTCTAAATATACTTCCGCATATTAATACTAAAAGTGGGAGGCTTTTTATATGGATCTATGTAATTAAGTAGATAGCCCTACCTCATCATCTGTAAACTTTTGATAAGAAAGGTCAATCACCTTGGTAATGTGATTGCGAACAAATCATCAAGGCAAGAAGTGGGGATCTCTAGGCGTCTGTTGTCTCTCGGATTCAGAATTCGGGTCCCTTCCTGCTGCCCACTCACCAACCAAATGGAGACAAAAGGATGAATGCAAAACTGCGCTGCTTTGCAGTTCTCTTCGCTTCAATCCTGGTGCTTGCAAGCTGCATCCCGGTAATGGGACAGGTTATTAAGGGCTCAATGTCAGCCCAAGTAACCGACCCTTCAGGAGCAGTTGTTGCCGGAGCCCAGGTAAAAGCCAAAAATATTGAAACGGGTGTGGTTCTTACCACAACCACTGATAATTCAGGCCTGTTCCGGTTGAACCTTATTCCGGTAGGCACCTACTCGGTCCAGATTGTTGCTCAGGGTTTCAAGACCGCCAACCTGGGTGGAGTGATCGTTGAAGCTGGTCGCGACGCCGGCTTGGGTGCGATCAAGATGACCATCGGCGAAAAGTCCACCACTGTGGAAGTGACTGCCGAGACCCCGCTCATTACGCCAACGGAATCCCAGATCACCAGTTCCTGGTCCAATACCGCGTTGAACACCTTCGCCGGTATTCAGGAAAATGAAGGTCTGGACCGCCTGGCGCTGTTTGTGCCTGGTGTAACAGCCACCCGCAGTGACAATTTCTCCAACACCAACGGCGTTGGCTTCTCCAGCAACGGACTGCGCGGCCGCAACAACGACCAGGAAATTGACGGTCAGAACAACAATGACAACAGCGTGGGCGGCCCCGGGCTGTTCCTCTCCAACACTGATTTTGTCAGCCAGTACGTCATCGTGACCAACAACTTTGGTCCGGAGTACGGCCGCAACGCCGGCTCGGTGGTCAATATCATCACCAAGTCGGGCACCAACGCTTGGCACGGCAGCGTGTTCGGAGTAGAGAACAACTCCTTCCTGAACGCCCTGAGCAATACTCAGAAGAACACCAACAAACCAGGAACCACGTTGCCCTTTAGTGGCCCGCCGCGCAGCAATAACGAGTTTTCCGGCGGTTCCATCGGCGGCCCGGTCATGAAGAACAAGATGTTTATCTTCGGCGGCTTTGATGACCAGATCATCTCCGCCAGCAACGTCTTCACCACTACTTCGTTGAGCCCCACTCCTGCTGGCCTGGCGAAACTGGGTTCCTGCGGTGTTGACCCGCGCGCCCTCACCATCCTGCAGAACTATGGTCCGTACGCTTTCGGAGGCAACCCGACTCCCAGAAACACCTCTCAGGCCAGCCTCGGCACCTGCAACACGGTTGGTAACCAGGTGGAAGTCGGCGGCGTTACTCGAATCGTCCCCATTCCGGCTCACGGTTTTGACTTTATTACCCGCGCGGACTTGCAGACCGGCTCCAACAACTTCATGGGCCGTTACATCTTCAACCGCAACAATTCCTTCAACAGCAGTGACAACGGCGCTGCCGGCTGGTTCTTCAACGTTCCCGCTCTGAGCCAGGCTGCCCTGTTGAGTTGGACCCGCAACCTCAACGCCCATATGGTGAACGAAGCCCGCGTGGGCTTCAGCCGCCTGGGAGTTGAATTCGGCGGCGGCTTCAACCAATTTGAGCCCGTAGCTGGCGACCTAAGGCAAGCCCTGACCAACATTTCCTTCCAGGCTGGTGGAGCTCTGAGCATCGGTCCAGCCACCAACCTACCCCAGTCCCGCCTGGTCAACACCTGGCAAGCACAGGACAACTGGAGCTATGTAAGAGGCAAGCACTCGTTCAAAGCGGGCGCTAACTTCTCTTACCAGCGTTCACCCAACATCTTCCTGCCGATCATCAACGGTCAGTATCGGTTCACGAACCTCAACAGCTTCCTCACCACATACACGCCGAACCGCGTACAAATTGCCAACGGCAACCCGTCACTGGATTTCCGCGAGTACGATACGTTCCTGTACGCTGGCGACGACTGGAAGCTCGGTTCCAACCTGACGCTGAACCTGGGCGTGACCTGGACTTACTACGGCACACCCTCCAACCTGTTCAATAATCTGACCACGCCACGTGAGTCGAACGCAGCCACGGCTTTCTGGCTGCAGTCACTCCCGTTGAGTGTTCGCACCACGCCCAAGATTTCGGGCGTAATGAACAGCATTGGTCCCAGCGCCGGCTTTGCTTACTCGCCACAGTGGGGTGGTTTCCTCACCGGCCATGGCAAGACGGTTATCCGCGGCGGCTATCGCCTGCTGTATGATCCGCCGTACTACAACATCTTCGTCAACATGTCGTCATCTTCGCCGATGACCTTCCTGCAGACGATTACCACTGGTCTGAACGCCAACCAGCTGCCTGTGGTTCCAACTGGACCCAATGTGCGGACTGCTCTGGCTTCGTCCCTGGCAACCAACACCTTTGACCCGCGCACCCAGAACGAAACCCAGATTACCCCGAACTTCGGTCCGGACAAGGTGCACACCTGGAGCTTCGGTCTCGAGCGCGAACTCAGCAAGAACTCAGTCATTGAAGCTCGTTACGTGGGCAACCACGGAACCAACCTGTTCCAGACCGTGGACGGCAACCCCTACGTGGGCACGGCCGCCAACCCTGGACAGCTGCAAGCTGGATTGCTCCCCGCCAGCACGCCTTCCTGCGCTGCTTCAACGCAGTCCGGCCCCGGCGCGGGTACCGATCTTGGCCGTCTGAACTGCGGTTTAGGCGTCGTCCGTACCCGCAACAACGGTGGCTTCTCTGACTACGAAGGTGTTCAGGTTGAGTTCCGCGCTTCCAACCTGTTCAAACAGTTGTTCATCCGTTCGGGCTACACTTTCAGCAAGAACTTGGACAACGTGAGCGAAATCTTCGCCACGGGCACCGCCGGCAACACCTTGTTCGCCGCGCAGAACCCGTTCCAGACCGGCGGAGCGGAACGCTCCACCTCTGGCCTGGACATTCCACACTTGTGGAGCCTTCAGTTCACCGAACAGCTGCCCTTCTTCAAGGAACAGCACGGCTGGCTGGGACATGTTCTGGGTGGATGGGCGGTTTCCGCTGACTATCTCCTGGGCTCCGGTCAGGGATATACGCCGATCCAGGGTGGTGAATCGCTTGGTACCGCCGCCAAACCTAATCCGTTCGGCGACGTGTATGACGCGGGGTTCGTTGGAGCCTTTGTTGGTGACAGCGCCCGCCTCTTCAACGGAAGCAAGAATGCCCCGGTAAACTCCATCGGCATTTTTGCCGCTGATGGCTGCACCTTCGGCAACCTGGGCTTTTTTGGCGGCTTCACTTCCGCTACACAGAGAACGGCTCTCTGTACGCTGGCCACGGGCTCACCCACTGCTCTTGTGAGCGTGAACGCCCTGAACAGCAACACCATCACCACGGTCACGAACAACGATGTTCGTTACATCATCAACGCCCGCACGGCTCAGCAAGTGTTTGGAACGCCGTTTGGCAATTCGCCGCGCAACCCGCAGCGTGATGCCATTTCCAACATTGCGAACCTGTCGGTGTTCAAGACCATGAAGCTGGGAGAACACGCCAGGTTCGAGATGCACGCTACTCTCAACAACGCGTTCAACCACTTCAATTTCACCAGCATCGTCCCGAACGTTGAGTTCGCCGGCCGTGGCTTGTTTGGTGGCGACTATGCCAACCCCGCCGTCACAGCTGCCAACGGACGCACGATGTTCGTCGGTGGCAAGGTCACCTTCTAAACAGCAACCTGCAAGTTAACCAGACCCGCCGGAGCAATCCGGCGGGTTTTTATTTGCGTTGATTTTCTTGAAAATGAAATTCTAAGAAGGTTGTTCGCCGGCTGTGTGCGTCGCGCCATTGCGGCTTTTTGTTGCGCTTTTTGACGTACTTGAGACGAAAGCCCCGCCGGCCAACGCCAGTACCGCCGGGAAGCATTCCAGCACATACCGGGGTTCGGGGTTTTCCAGTGTTCCCAGGAATGCTGATCGTAGCAGGACGAAGCTCACCACCATAAAGCCCGCCATCCCCATCCTGTTTTGTCGCCATCCTTGCAAGGCCGCCAAAATGAAAAAGAGATTCAACGCCGCCCAGGCAAACGCAAAAGCGCTTTCCTGGCGATGTTGTGAAAATTCCCACCAACGGTTTTCCACCGGCAGCAGTTCCGTCCGCGGACGCAGCCACATGTCCGCGATGCGCAGCGTAGGCAGCCACATGAAGTAGCGGAACGGGTTGTAATTCACGCGGTTGGCGGCCAGTCTTTGGAACTCAGCGTCGAGTTCCGGATCAATCGTCAGTTGCTGGTTGTGCCGCTCAATCAACTGGAGCGTCTGCTCGTATTCCGCGCGCGAGTCAAACGCGCGTTGCGGTAATTGTCCTGCGTCAATCGCTTCGCCTTCATCGTGCCAATAGATTTCGGCCACGGACGTGTATTCTACGATCCACGTTTTCGTCCAGTGGTTGAAGCCTTTGGCTACAAATTCTCCCGGATCGTTGGCGTAACGCGGCGCCAAGGGTTGGAACACATGGAACACGCGCCAGTTGCGGACGGTCCACGGCGCCAGCGGCGCCAGGCTCGCGAAGGCCAGCAGCACTCCGGCCGTTACCACCAGGTTCTTTTTCGGCGCATACGTCAGCAAAATGCATGCTGCCAATCCCAACGCTGCCAGTATCAATGCTCCATCCGGACGCACGAGCATTCCCAGCCCGGTCCAAATCGCGGCCAGGAACCACATGCGCGCGCCAGGCTCGCCGGCCTCCAGCGCGTGGATTCCCCGCACGCCGTAGTAAAGCGCGTGCGCGGCACAAGCAATGGCCAGCGTTTCTGAAAGCGGTGTGGCCGCATAGTTTGCCGTGAAAGGGCACAGCGCCGCTAGCAGGTAGGCCGCCTTGCTGGCCCGCGCGTTCATCAATTCCAGCGCCAGTCCGGCGATCACCAGGCAAGTGTTGGTATCAATGAAGGCCTGCACGACCATCACCGCGGTGTAATGTTCCTTGCCAAAGATTGAAAAGACTACCGCGAGAAAGGCCGGATATCCCGGCAAACGGATCATCGTGGGATGCACGCCGTTGGCATCCAGCAAGCCAAACACGCCGTGGTTCAGCCATTGCTTGGCGATATCGCCGTAGATGAACGAATCTCCCGCGACGTAAGGAAATGCCCAGACGAAAAACAGGCGCAACGCCAGGGCCGCGGCTGTGGCGATAAAGAAGAACCGTTTGTTCCGCCGAATCAGTTCAAGTAACGCTCTCATGTGGAAAGAGGGAAGACGAAAGACGAGTGTAACGGCGGCCCGCGAGGCATTCAACAGTAAAGCCAACCGCGGACCGCAAACGCACGGCTCAACCGCAAAATCCAGAGACAACCAGAATTGACCGCGCGGCTGCATCGGCTTACGATTGAAAGCAACAGTACCCATCATGGCAAAACAGGTTTTTTACGATCCGCAGCGCAAGCGTTGGGGGCGCTTACGCAGGTTGTTTGACGTCCTCGGCCTGGCCATCACCGGCCTGGTCTTGTTTTTCCTGGTCAGCATCTTTTTCCGTAATGAACCGTTGCCGCCGCTTTCCTTGTCCGCGCAAAAGCACAATATGCGCGCACTGAAAGAGCCGGAGCACAAGAAGAAGACCAAAGCCAAGGGGACTCATCGCAAAACGCAATCGCCGGCTTCCGAAATTGAATTGAATAATGATGAAGGCGTCCGCGCGGCGTATTACGTTATGTGGGACGCGGCCAGTCTGGTTTCCCTCAAGGAGTATTATCCGCAGATTGACTTGTTGTTTCCTGAATGGCTGCACGTGCTCAGTGCGGAAGGCAATATTCAGGGCGTGGATGAAAACAACCGGGTTTTCCCCGTCGTCTCTGACGGCAAAATCCATCCCGTGGACGACAAGGTCATGCCCTTTCTCAAGGGAGAAAAGGCCGAGCTTGAAGTTTTTCCGCTCATCAATAATTTTGACCCCGCGGCCCGCCAGTGGCTGAACAACATCGGCGACTTTCTGAACAACGCCCAAGGGCGCGCCAACTTCCGCGCACAGCTCCTGCAGTTTCTTGCCAGTGACCGATTCAAGGGCGCAGCAATCGATTTTGAAGAAATTCCGGTCAACGCCCAGCCCGGCTATCGTGCCTTAATCGACGAATTGGGCCAGGACCTGCACGCCCGCGGTCTCAAGCTTTACGTCAACGTTCCGGTCTCTGACAACGATTACGACTACAAGCGTCTTGCCGAAAGCGCGGACGGCCTGGTCATCATGAACTATGACGAGCACCAGACCACCAGCGCTCCCGGTCCGGTCGCGTCACAGGATTGGTTCGTTGACAACATCAAGCAAGCCCTCAAGGATATTCCAAGAAATAAAATCATCTGTGCCATTGGCAATTACGGATATGACTGGGCCATGTCCACCAAAGGCAAGAAGCGCGTGCTCAGCGTGGGCAACAACAATGTGCAGGACGCATGGCTGCATGCTCGCGAGTCAGACGCCCACATTGATCTGCACTCTGACTCGCTGAATCCGCATTTCGCGTATACCGATGACGGCGTGGAACACCAAGTCTGGTTTCTGGATGCCGTCACGGCCTTCAACCAGATGCGTGCTGCGCGCGAGCTTGGCCTGCGAACGTTTGCCCTATGGCGGCTGGGATCAGAAGACCGCTCAATCTGGTCTATTTGGGACAGTCCGTCGGAAAAAGGAGCTGCGCAGAAACTCGCTATCGTGCCTGCTGGCGTTGATGTGGACCGCGAAGGCTTTGGCGACGTTCTTTATGTGAATCATCAGCCGCGTCCTGGCCAGCGTGACGTCACCTTGGACGATGATACGCATCTCATCGACTCGGAAGAGATGACCGTTCTGCCCGAGCCGTATCAACTGGACCAATTTGGCGCGCAGGAAAAACAGGTGGCCCTTACTTTTGACGACGGCCCCGATCCCACTTTTACTCCGCGGATTTTGGATGTGCTCAAGGAAAAGCAGGTCAAGGCCACTTTTTTCCTTATCGGCCTCCAGGCCCAGCAATTTTCAGGACTTGCCAAACGCATTTACCGCGAAGGCCACGGCATTGGCAACCACACCTTTACCCATCCTGACATCAGTGAAGTTTCGCGCCGTTATATGGGCGTGGAGTTGAATCTGACGGAAAAATTGTTTGCCAGCAAGCTGGGTGTGAAGCCGCTTTTCTTCCGTCCGCCCTATGCCATTGATCAGGAGCCTGACGTTTCAGACCAGGTGCGTCCCATTGAGCAAGTCCAGAACCTTGGCTACATCACAGTAGGCTCAAAGATTGACCCGAACGATTGGCAAGTGGGGCGCACGGCGGACCAAATTGTTCGGGCCGTACTGGACCAGTCTTCGCGTTTCGCCACCAGTGCGTGCAAAACGCAGGCGCCGCCGGTCTGCGGCAACATTATTCTTTTGCATGATGGCGGTGGTGATCGTGAAGCAACCGTCAAGGCCCTGCCATTGCTGATTGACGGTTTGCACGCCAAGGGATTCAAGATCGTGTCCGTGGAAGAGCTGATCGGCAAAACGCGGGCCGACGTGATGCCTCAGTTGGCGGCGAATGAAATCTGGGCTGCACGCCTCGATGATGCGTCGTTTACTCTGCTCACCATCCTGCAATTTTTCATTATTGGCGTTTTCATCATCGGCGATATTTTGATGAGTGGCCGTCTCATCGCGATTGGAGCGCTGGCTACCTACGACCGTCTGTTCGGCAAGGAGCCGCCGGACCTGCCCGGCTACCTGCCTAACGTCACGGTGATCGTGCCGGCGTACAACGAAGAAAAGGTCATTGAGAACACGGTGCGGTCCGTCCTTGCGTCGGACTACCCCAACCTGCACACCATCGTGGTGGATGATGGTTCTTCCGACAATACCTCGGCCGTGGTCCGGGAAAAGTTCAGCCAGGAGATTGCGGAAGGCCGCGTGATGTTGCTGACCAAGGCCAACGCCGGTAAGGCAGAAGCGCTCAATCACGCGCTGCAGTTCATCACCGATGAAATTTATGTCGGCATTGATGCCGATACGGTCATCGCCCGCACGGCGATCTCGCGCCTCGTCCCGCATTTTGCTGATCCCACGATAGGCGCGGTGGCCGGCAACGCCAAAGTAGGCAACCGCGTGAATCTTTGGACGCGCTGGCAGGCCCTGGAATACATCACCAGCCAGAATTTTGAACGTCGCGCGATGAATGTTTTCAGTGCGGTAAGCGTGGTGCCCGGAGCGATTGGCGCCTGGCGCACGTCGGCCGTGCGCGAGTCCGGAGGCTATCACACGGATACCGTGGCGGAAGACGCCGATCTCACCATGTCCCTGCTGGAGCGCGGGCTGCGTGTGGTGAATGAAGATCGAGCGCTCGCGTTCACGGAAGCGCCCACTACCGCCCGTGGACTCATGCGCCAGCGTTTCCGCTGGTCATTTGGAATTCTTCAGGCTACTTGGAAGCACGGCAAATCGATCCGTCGCCGCAGCCGGCTCGGCTGGATCGCCCTGCCCAACATTGTTGTTTTTCAAATTGTTTTGCCGTTGCTCTCGCCGTTTATTGACCTGATTTTCGTCCTGGGCACTGTCGAGTATTTATTGAAGCGCTACTTCCATCCGGAAAGCACCGACCCCAGAAGCTTTGAGCGCCTGGTGCTTTACTTTGTTTTATTCCTGTTGATTGATTTCGTGGCGTCGTCGCTCGCGTTCCTACTGGAGCGTCGCGAAAAAGGCCAGGGTGAAGAGTTCCAGTTGCTTTTGCATCTGTGGGCACAACGGTTCTCTTACCGTCAGCTCTTCTCCGCCGTGCTTTTCAAGACCATCAAACGCGCCGCGGACGGCAAGCCGTTCGCCTGGGACAAACTCGAACGTACCGCCGAGATGACCAAGCGAACCGGCGAAAGGGTGCAGGCTTAAGCCCTCAGAGTTGCGCGGATCGCATAATTTGGTCGCTACTGAAGAAGACGCCGCAAGGGTCTGTTCGAAAAACAATCTCTTACGCCGAAGGCCAGCGCACAGCGTAAGCGAAGCGCCAACAAAATCTTCACAGACACGGCGCGAATCACTCCCGTGACTGGGCTTAAGGCGTTGGACTGGCGATCGCGCTCAACACGTCCTTCTTGCTCTCATCGCGGACCAGGTGCGGAAACTTTTCCCCGCCGTCATAGTTCACCTGGAAGGTCGAAAAATACTCGCCGTTTTCCGCCAGAATGGCGATAGCTTTGTGGTTTGCCATGGCTGCGGCAAGCGCCGCACGCATCACGTCCTTGGACCACTTGCGTTCGTTCACCGCCATTACTTTCATGCCAGGGCCCAGTCCGGCTTGGTACGCCGGAGATCCCGGAATCACGTCCCGCACGTCGCCCGTTTTGGTGACCAGCATGCCTATGGAGAAACGCAGATCCAGAATGTCACCGGTTTTTTCTTCGGCTTCCATGGTGGCGTTTTTCTCAGCGTTGTAGATCAGCTTCCAGCCGCCGTTTTCAATGCCGCCCAGCGGAGCATGCGCGGACTTGGAGTCCAGCCTTTCGCGCAACAGTTTCGCCCAGTCATAGGGCGTGACTTGATTCAGCGCGGCCACTACATCCTGGAAGTTGTACGGCACAACGGCCACATGTCCGCCCGGACCGCCGTGAAAAATCTTGCAGAAGTCGTTGAGTGATTTCTGCCCGTTTGTCTGGCGCCGGATGGTCGTGTCCACTTCCAGCCAAAGTAGATCGCCTTCGGGATAGTAGTCTGCCGAACGCCGCCAGCTGGTCCACTGCGAAGCGGCGCCAAAAACAATTTGCACTGACGTTGCTGTGTCCTGCAGGGGACGCCACGTGCGTCCCGCGCGATGGTCAAGCTCTGCCGCGGTGAACGCCAGGTGTTCACGGAATTGTTCGGGCGTTCGCAGCCCAACGCGCGCCGCCAGAATGCCTCCCAGATAATCCGTCAGTCCCTCATATACCCACAGCAAGTCGCCATGCATGGGTAGCTGATAGTTTGGCGTTACCAGCCCCGCGGGGCGCCGGTATTTACCGTTCCAGGAATGCACGAACTCGTGCGGTAACAGGTCGGCCTCAAGATTGTGTTCGTTGTTGTCATTGAAAACATCTTCGCCCGTTCCGTTGTCGCTGGATTCGTGGTGTTCCAGTCCGTGATGCGCGGTCTGATCGCTCAGAGTCCACAGGAAGTGGTATTGCTCGTAATGGCGTGAGCCAAACACTTTTCCGGTTTCCACCACCAGTTGTTTATAGCTGGCCAGGTCTTTGTCGGTGATGGCGATTGATTCCTGGCTCTCGCCCACCATGTCAATCACATGCGCCGGAGTTTCTCCGGCAGGGGTGAGCGCGATCTGCCGGTAGTAAAGCCCGGCAATCAGCGGAGAATCCACCAGTTTCGTCAGACTCACAGTGTCAAAATCCGCCGAGCTTCCCGACTGATGTTTCACTGGAAGCGCCGTCCCAAACTTCCATCCTTCCGGCAAACGTATGGACGCCGTCACCTGCACCGCGTCACTCGCCGTGTCTTTGGGATAAAGCACAGCCTGGTTCCACAACAGGTCCATGACTTTGCTGGATGACAACGACCGCTCGCCGTTGTATGTAATGGTGTCAAAGGTCGCCGTTACTTCCTTCACGCCCGCTGGGACCTGAATATGAAAAGCGTACATATCTTCGAAGTCGCGTTGCCAGGCCAGGTCTTCGCCGCCGGCCTTGTCGTTGCCAGATCGAATGTGCAGGCCTGTTAAATTGTGGATTGGGCCCGTTGGGCGGTGATTGCCAGGAATCCATTTCGGATAGACGAGCGTGAACGGCCCGGGCGTGACCGGAATCGTCACTGAAGAATGCATGATGTTGCGCGGAGCATCGCTGGCGTCTACCTGCAAGCGTTCATTCAGGGTTATTTGAGCAGAAGCTGTTTGGACGGTCGCCGCCATTGCGCAAAACAGACAAATGCTTACCGCTATTTCCATTCCGCAAAACTTTTTCGTGCTGGCCATCTTCATGAAGTTCTCCCGGCGCCGCATTTCGTGGCGGACAAGCCCTCTGAATTTCAAAACCAGTTATGTTACCTTACTGGTTCGGAGATCGTCTGCAAACATGCCTACTTTGATCGCCGCTTCCACCCGCGTGACCGCTGCCGGCAACCTGCCCAAGCTGATTGACGAATATGTTGGACATCTGAATAACAAAGAGGGCCGTCTTAGCGTGGCCCACATGCGCAGCCCGCAAGGATGGGAAGAGCCCGGCCAGACGCCGGAGTTTGAAGAGTTCACAATCGTTCTGCGCGGACGTTTGCGCGTTCGCCACCAGCAGGGAAGCTTTGATGTTGTCGCCGGACAAGCCGTGGTCGCGCATCCCGGCGAGTGGATACAGTACTCCACGCCGGACAAAGCCACGGAATATATCGCCATCTGCCTGCCGGCGTTTTCCCCCGCTACTGTGCATCGCGACGAATAAATCTCAAGAGCCCACTTTTTCAGCGCGACTTTTACCGTGAGACGAGCGAAAATAGTTGCCTGTTGGTGGACGGTAAATGTCGTTTTGCCGGGTAAAATCCCCGGAAATTTAAACCGAACCCCCAGCGGGCCCGGAGCATCTAAAGAAACCGCGTCGTAACTCTCACCGGCCCTGGCGAGCATTTTGCCGGTTGCAAGGCAATCCTTACAGCAGGAGTGATTCATGGCTGCAAGTTCGGCAACAACAGCATTTAACCTGGAACAGTTACGCCAGCGATTCAAAAGCATCCGCGACACCACCATGGCCCTCACTGCCGGGCTGTCTGAAGAAGACCAGATGTTGCAGTCCATGCCGGACGCCAGCCCCGTAAAGTGGCACTTGGCGCACACCACCTGGTTCTTTGAAACTTTCATCCTTGAGAAGTTCGCGAGTTCCTACCGGCCGTTTGACCCGCGTTTCAAATATCTCTTCAATTCCTATTACAAACAGCTCGGCAGCCATCCGTTCCGCGGAAACCGCGGCCTCATGTCGCGGCCTTCGCTGCAGGAGGTTCGCGACTATCGCCAGCATGTTGACGCGGAAATGCTCCGCGCCCTCGACGCTCAAGAGTTTAGCGTGGCGGGTCAAGAAGCCGAAGAAGCCTTGGTGCTTTTGGAACTCGGCTTGAACCATGAGCAGCAGCACCAGGAGCTGATCCTTACGGACATCAAGCATGCGCTGTGGTCGTCACCTCTGCGTCCGGAGTTTGATAAGTCCGCAAGCTTGTCGTCGCCGGCAGCCAATGCTCCGCTCCAATGGACTGAAGTAGAAGGCGGCGTTTATTCCATCGGCCATGAAAGCGCCGGATTTTCTTTTGATAACGAGTGTCCAGCGCACAACGTGTACGTGCAGCCTTTCCAACTCGCTTCGCGTTTGGTGACCAACGGCGAATACCTGGCTTTTATCGCGGACAACGGTTATCGCCGTCCTGAACTCTGGCTGTCTGACGGTTGGGACACCGTAGGCACGCAAGGCTGGCGCGCGCCACTCTATTGGGAACAGCGTGAAGACGGCTCTTGGTGGAATTTCCGCGCCGGGCTCATGCGGCCCGTGGCGCTAAGTGAAGATGAACCCGTCTGCCACATCAGTTATCTTGAAGCCGACGCCTATGCCCGCTGGGCCGGCGGCCGGTTGCCCACGGAACAGGAATGGGAAATCGCTGCGGCGTTCAACACGCGTCCCGGAACTTTCCAGGAAAACGCCATTCGCGACGGCGTGGTCTTCAATGATGCGGCGCTGCATCCGCTTTCAGCCTTGGGCCAGGGCCTGCAACAGATGCTGGGCGACGTGTGGGAATGGACCAGCAGTTCCTACGCTCCATATCCCGGTTACCGTCCGGCGGCCGGGGCTGTCGGCGAATACAACAGCAAATTCATGTGTAACCAGTACGTGCTCCGCGGAGGGTCCTGCGCTACGCCGGTCAGCCATATCCGCAACACGTACCGGAATTTCTTCCCAGCGCATGTCCGCTGGCAATTTTCTGGTGTGAGGTTGGCGCGATGATCGCTCGTGAACTGGTTGTTGTTCCACCCATAGCGGAAGAAGTGCGTGAAGGGCTGCTGAGCGTTCCCAAAACGCTGCCGGCAAAACTTTTCTATGACGAACGCGGCTCGGTCTTGTTTGAAGAAATCACCGAACTGCCTGAGTACTACCTCACGCGCACTGAACTTAGAATTCTGTGCGAACGCGCCGGAGAAATTTCCGCGGCCGCCGGACAAGTGACCGTGGTCGAACTCGGCGCCGGAACCGCCGCCAAAAGCTGCACGCTTTTGCGAGCGATGGCCAAGCGACAGCTCCAGGTCCACTATTTCCCGGTGGACATTTCGCCCGCCGCGCTGGATGAAGCCGTGACCCGCGTGGAATCCGAGTGTCCGGGGACCATCGTCCGGCCTTTGGTACAGGATTTCAGCGCCGGATTTTCTTTTCTGCGCAAAATCCCCGGACGCAAACTGGTCATGTATCTTGGTTCCAGCATCGGCAACTTCGAGCCGGCATCGGCTGTCGAGATGCTGACCCAAGTCCGCCGTGAACTTTCATCCGGTGATTCGCTGCTGCTCGGTACGGATCTCGCAAAGAGCCCCGCGATCCTGATCCCCGCGTATGACGATGCCCAGGGCGTTACCGCCGCTTTCAACAAGAACATGCTCATCCGCCTGAATCGCGAACTCGATGCCGACTTCGATCCGGAAAACTTCCGCCATATCGCCCGCTGGAACCCGCGCGAGTCGCGCATGGAAATGCATCTGGAAAGCCTCTGCGTTCAATCTGCGACAATCGGCGCGCTGCGAATGCAAGTGGATTTCGATCCCCTGGAGCGCATCCACACCGAAAACAGCTACAAGTACACCATGGAGAGCGTGTACAGCCTGCTCGATCAAGCCGGCTACACTAAGCCTGAAACCTGGACCGACGGTCAAGGCTGGTTCGCACTGCACCTGGCAAGGGTGTGATTTGCCAGGATAGCAGCCGTTTGACACCCTAATTACCTGCCCGTAAAATGAATAAAAGCTGCCTGACTGCGGTCGCGCAGCTTCTTTTTTGCTCCGGCATAACCCCCCGGACGTCCCCCTACCAATTGGCGGTGTAGCTCAGGTGGTTAGAGCGACGGTCTCATAATCCGTAGGTCGTAGGTTCGAGTCCTACCGCCGCCACCAGTAGAGTCGGTTAGCGCAACCCCTAGTGGGGGCGCTGATGCAAGACCACAACCGATTCGGTCTGGCAGTAAAGAACGACGGACCATCCTCCGTAGGTCTTAGGTTTTTCCTTCCCGTTCCATCCCTATTTCTCAAAATCTGGCTTGCCGTTTTAGCAGTGCTGTTTGCCATCCCAGCAAAGGCAGAGGTGGGCGACACCCCCGTCCGCCTCTGCTTTGAAACAGTGCGCTCTCTCATGACGGTGAAAGTCACCGTCAACGGCCAACCCAAGACGCTGATCTTTGACACCGGCGCCGAGCGCACCATGATTCACGAGCGCGGTGTCTCCCTTGAGCGCCAGCGCACATCCCTAACGTTGGACAGCAGGACTTTTGTCTTGCCGATCATTTTCGTGGACTTGTCTGACATGCCCACTGCTCAGGCAAAAGCGGATGGCGTCCTCGGGCAGGACGTCCTCAGAAAATTTGCGCGGATTGAAATCGACTACTCCGCGCATATCGTCGCTCTCTACTCCGCAGCTTTATCTCAATCAAGTTCCCACCATTGCCCGTTGGCCAGCACGTTGGCCTGGTTGGTGCTGCTCGCCCAGGAGTTGGAAGACCCTCAGCTCCTCATGGAGTTTCGCAATGCTTGAGCTGTGGGTGCCCATCTCCTCGGCGTGGCTTCCGGCTGCGTGGTGGGCGGGATTGTCGGGTCGATTCGTTTGTTCCGGCTCCGCGCCGTTGAAGTTGGCACGGCCTGGGGCAAGGGCTACCACGGAAGGCTGGAAGGAATGTTCAGCGTCTGGAGGAGTTCTTGGCCCCGAGGACCACCTTTACGAGAGGCCCTATGGACCGTGAATACGTGCGTTTTGAATTCGCTCACAAGCCGGCGCGCACCAGTGACGATCCGCCACCGGTGGCGGAAAAGATGGTGCCCAGCGCGCCTCTTTTGAAGCTCCCCCGCTGGACCACCAGTGGGGAAATCCGCTGCCTTTTCTATTCAGCAGCAAAGAAGGAGGACGAGGACGTTTTCCTAATTGATGGCCGGAGTCTTTTTGCCGTTTCACTGGCGTGAGGCAGAGGGGCTCCGGCTTTCTTTTCTCCGGCGCCGCCGGGGCACACCAAAACCAACAACCAAGAAAGGGGAATACAGTCCATGACGAGAACGAAGATCAAGGAACTTGGTGCGAAAACTGCCAGGGTTTCTTCGGGGTTAATTAAATGAGTAAATCCACCATCAGCACCTTCCAACTCTTCCAAGCCTTCCCTGATGAGGAAGCAGCGCGGCTCTACCTGGAGTCGCGCTTGTGGCCGGACGGCGTCCGCTGCCCGGCGTGCAATAGTGGGGAGCGCATCACTACACGTAAGCGCATCGGCTTTTACCGTTGCAACGCTTGCGTGAACTTCGATTTCACCATCCGCACCGGAACCATTTTCGAGCGGAGTAAAGTCCCGCTGCACAAATGGATTTACGCGATGTACCTGCTGGTCACGGCCCGCAAGGGGATTAGCTCCATGCAGCTTGCGAAAGAGATCGGCGTCACGCAAAAGTCCGCGTGGTTCGTCCTTCACCGGCTCCGTGAAGCACACCAGGTGCGGCGGCGATTGCAGCCTGCGCGTCCGTTAACCCTGGCTGCCTTACCACCAAACGAATCGTGCAAAGGAGACGCAAACCCGTGAGCCAAACAGAAGTTCAACCCAAACCAAGCCGCCCGGATGAAATCCGCAACGCTGGCATCAAGCTTTCAGAAATGATTCAGGCACTCGCGCAAAGCGAAGATGGGCTCCAAGCGGTGGCTGTAGTGCGGGCCATTCTGGCGGTGCAGGGCAGCCTGGTGGAGATTGCCGCGCAAATGGCCGACATCAACGCGCGCGACACGGCGGCGGAGTACCGCTGCAAACAGCTGGAAGACTTTGTCCAAAACGTCCAGGCGGAACTTAGCCGGCAGCACGTGATCATGCCGGTCCAGGCCCCGCTCAAGAAGTAGCTGCAAAGGAGGAGGGTGCATGAAGGTGAACCCAGCCAAGGCAAAAATCATGTCGAAAGACACGGAGAACAAGGGCAGGGAATTCGTCCTGGCGCTGCTGGGCGAGGAGCATAACTACGAAAGCATCAAGGCGAACTTTGTGGGCATGCTCACCAAAGAAACGCTGAAGGCTGCTGAAGCCAAGGTGTTGGAGAAACGCAATCAAGGCACGCATGGAGCAGTGACCAAGGCAGCGGAGATGTTGGGGCTAACACGCAACCACTTTTCCAACCTGCTGCACGCGGGAGAGTGACGGCCATGAAGTACCTGGTGGACCTGGGGCAATTGGTCCAGGTGAGCGCGCCCACCGCGCGTGACGCCTTTGGACTGGCTCTGCTCGATGCAGGCTTGGAAGAAGCGGCGGTGGAACGGCCGGTGGTTTACCGGCTGTCGGAAAAACAGTGTCCCGTGGAAGTGATTGAAGTCATTACCGGAGAGGAAAAGCGACTATGAGTTTTTTTGAGAGATGTGAGACGTGGGCGGATTACTACCAGCAATTCCGGCGCGCGCCAGAATTCAAGCTCTTAACGGAGTTCTTTCCAAAGTGAGCAAGCGCATCCATCTCGGCTTTGGGATTCCTTCCGGTGACCCGGTGGCGATCCCGCTGGGACATCTGGCGGTGACCGGACAGACGCAACAGTCCGGCAAGACCACCACGCTGGAGGCGCTGATCGAGCGCTCTGCTTTACGCGCGATCGCCTTCGTCACCAAACGCGACGAATCCGGCTTTGCGCGCGCCAAGAACATCCAGCCATTCTTCCGCAGCCGCGCTGACTGGCAATTCGTATCGGACATCCTGGAATCCACGCTGCACGAGAAGCTGAAATTTCAGGGTCCTGGATCATGAAGGTTTGCCGCGGCGCCAAGTCGCTCCAGCACGTGCAACGCAATGTGAGGAAGGAATTGGCCGCTTCCAAACGTGGTCTGGACCAGAGCGTGTACACCGAGCTGGATGCCTACCTGGAGCTGGTGATTCCCGAGCTGGAGCGCCTACCGTTTACTGACGAGCTGGTTCTTAAGCCGGGTCTGAGCGTGATGGACCTGACCGGCTACTCCACGTCTTTGCAAATGTTGGTCATCAGTTCGGTGCTGCAACGGGTGTACGAACGCGAGAACGGCGTGGTCACCATCATTCCGGAGGCCTGGGAATTTGTTCCGCAAAAGCGCGGCAGCCCTGTGATGCGCGCGGCGGAGGCGCTGATCCGCAAAGCCGGCGCGGGAGGAAATTTCGTCTGGCTGGACAGCCAGGATATCGCCGGCGTGCACAAGGACATCCTGAAGCACTGTTCGGTTTGGGTCCTGGGCGTGCAGCGAGAGGAAAACGAGGTCCAGCGCACGCTGAAGAATCTTTACGGCCTGGGAAAGAACAAACCCAAGGCCGATGACGTTCGCGCCCTGGGCAAGGGCGAGTTCTACGCCTGCTGGGGAAAAGAGATGACGCACGTGTACGTGCAGCCGGCGTGGATGGATGACGAAGTAGCGCAAGCGGTCGCGCGGCGCGAGTTGAACGTGGAAGACGCGTTTAAGGCAATTGTGAAACCGGAGGTGAAGATGAGCGAGTTGATGGAGTGGAAGAGGAAATTTGAAGCCGAAAGGGACCGCGGAGACCAGTTGGCGCTAGAAGTGGGGCAGCTCCACGAAGAACTCCGGGAACTCAAGAGAGCCGACAATCTCAATCAGAATCCAGGGCAAACACAAGTGGTGGCGCACCCCGGCAATGATCTCCGGCCATTGCGGGGCACCAAAGGGGCGGTCGTGCCGGCATATCCCACGACCGCCGTCTTACCAGGCGGGCCTGATGGAATCCCGACCGAGAACTCCGCGCAAATCTACTCTTACGTGGTCGCCCGGCTGAAAACTGAAGCTCCGGAAATCCTGCTGGCGCTCGAAAAGACGGTTCCTGAAATTGAAGTCACGGTCAAGCGGGAAAAGCTGGAGATGGACACCAGCACGATGGATGGCCGCATGGCGGTGCTGATCGCCGAGAAATTCTTTGATGAGCGGCGGGGCAACAAAGACGTACTGACTGAACTTTCCCTCCGCGGCTGGCAGGATTGCGCTCCCAACGTTTCCAAAAGTTTTGGCCGGCTAGTGCGCATGGGCTTTCTGCGCGACGACGGCGCGCGCCGGTACAAAGCCGTTGCCGGCATGAAGGTCAACGTGGTGGAGGCTCCCCAATGAAACACAAAGGTTTCTGGGACCGCTGGACCGTTCGCGTGTGTTGCGTGTTGATGGTCATCGCCGCGGCGCAAGAGAGTTGGATGGTTTGGCGCGTCGAACAAATCCGCCGCGCCCTGGGAGACAGCGTTCCGCTGCGTCCCGGATTGTTGTTCACGCAAGTGTTCCCGTTGCTCCTTTCCGGCTTTGCCCTGGGAGTGATGGCCATGGCGGTAGCGGCGCGTTATGGGGAACGCAGGACCGGCGAGAAGATTCCCGAGCCGTGGAAGGACGCCGGCCGATGAATCCAGCCAAGCGGCACAAAGAGTGGGCGTCGTTTACTTCGCCGCTGTGCGTGAACTGCCTGCAACAGCACGTGTGGAAGTACCTGGTGCGCTATCCGGTACTGGCCAACACGCAAGAAGTTTGCCACTGCCCGTGTGGGCACGCTACGGATTTGACTCGATCGCATGAAGGAGGAGGAAGAGCATGAAGCAGAAGAACCCCAAACCGCAATTCGTTGCATTCACGCCTAAGGCGCAATACGTAGAAGCGTTGCGCGCCGAGGGCAAGGGCTTTGGCGAAGCGCTGGAGATCGCCGACCGCGAGTTTTCCGCTGACGGCATGCAATTCAACGAGCTGAAAAGTATCGCGTCGCATTGGTTGCAACCGCGGGCGGCTCTGGCCAGTCAAGGATGAAGAAAGCTGCACAACCCGGAGTGGCGGGGCAAATCGTTCCGCCGCGAGGGAATGAAGTGTTCCTGGGGGACTGGAAGTGGAAAAATTTTCAAGGAGGTGAAAGGTGACAACAACAGTAGCAGAGCCGGGAAAGGAATTGACGCCGGCGCCGCCGGCTTCGCCAACCACGCTGGACAACGTCAAACAAATCCCTCTGGGGATGATCGTTCCATCGGGCACCAACGAACGCCGTCTGGTGAATGTGGACTTTGTTGATAGCATCCGGCAAGACCGGGTATTGCAGCCCATCCTGGTGCGTCCACGCCGCGCCAAGCCGGAGGACGTTGCCAGGCTGGAGAAACTTCACAAGCGGCTGGCGCTCTTTGGGCCGGGCGACGACATCTACGAGATCGTGGCCGGCGAACGCCGCTGGGAAGGGTCGATCCTTGCCGGAAAGCAGGTCATTCCCGCCATAGTGAGGGAACTGACTGACGACCAGGCCCTCGCTCTCCAGATCAAGGAAAACCTTCACCGGATGGATTTGTCGCCAGTCCAGGAAGCCAACAATTACCGCAAGCTGCGGGCCATGGGCAAGAGCGTGGATGAAATCGCCGCTATGACCAGCAAGACCAGCAAGCGCGAAGTTTTTCAGGCCATGCAATGGCTGAATCTTGCGCCGGAACTTCTTGCCATGCTGGACGAAGGCGAAATCACCCGCGGGCACGCCAGCCTGTTGTGCCGGCGTACGCCAGCGCAACAGAAACTGGCCGCGCGTCAAGGGTCGGGGCTGTTCGACTGGAATGGACGGTTAATAAGCGTACGCGAGCTGGACCAGTGGATAAAAAACAATCTGAACCGTCCGCTCTCCGGCGCGCCGTGGAAGAAGAACGATTCCACGCTGGTCCCCAAGGCTGGCGCGTGTGACGCGTGCCAGAAAAACACCGCGGTGAACCCCGAGCTGGACCCTGAAGCCAAGCAGGCCACTTGTACCGATGGCGCGTGCTTCGAAGAGAAACGCCAGGCGTACGTGGTGCAGATCGAGAAAGCGGAGAAGGCCGCGGCGGACAAGAAGGAGCCTGTGAAGGGCACGAGAAGCGTTGCTGCTGCGAAGGGCAGAAAGAAAGAAGTGCAACGGCCCGCCAATCCTGGGGTGACGGCCCAGAGCACGATGAAGAGCCAGGTTGAGCAAAAAGTGAAAAACGCCGTGTTTGCTCAGTTAGCCTCCAAGGCCAAGCTGGACCGCTGGACGCTGAGTGTGGCCATCCCCGAGATGTTGTATGAAACGGAACGACACTTACTGGACGAATTTGGTCCCAAGGTACTGGGCTGGGCAAAGCCCAAAGACGTAGGGGGCTACAGGCACGAGGAGGTCAAAAAGTACTCACGCACCCACCCACAGAAGTTCACCCCGGCGTTGTTTGTCGCGTTGGTGATCCATCTCACCCAGATGCCTTATGACTTGCCGGCTTTCCACAAGCACTTCAAGGTGGACGCGAAGAAGCTCCGAAAGCAGGTGGAAGCGCAGATGAAAGAAGAAGAACGCAAAGCCGCGGCGGAGAAGAAAGCGGCCGTGAGCAAATCCGACAAAACCGCAGCCGGGAAAAAGACGGGTGCCAAAAAGACGGGTGCCAAAAAGGCGGTTGCCAAAAAGGCGGTTGCCAAAAAGGCGGTTGCCAAAAAGGCAGTAGGCAAGAAGAAGAAGGCCGCGTGAAGTGGTCAAAATGGACTGACGTGATGCTCCTGGCCGCCGCGATCGGCGTGGCGCTGCTGGCGACAGGTGCTGAGGGGGGGGAGACCGGCGGATGTCCTTCGATTATGAGATTCGGCGGATTGTCTCTGAGACTGCCGGTGTCAGGATCGACTCGCTGTACTCCGACACCAAACTGGAAAGCATTTTCGACGATGATTCCCACCTGTTTTTCTGGAGAACAATTGAACAGAAATATGGGTGGGTGGTGACAAGGGGACAGAAGGAAGTACTTGCCACCATTGGAGAGATCGTAAGTTACTGCCGCCTGCGGTACAAAGCAGAGGCCAAGGGCTAATTTGCTAGCGGAAAGACTGCAAGAACAATTCGGTATCCCGGTGACGGCACAGCGGAAGCGCGCCGTCCCCCGCGTCCTTTTCTCCATGAAGGGGGGAAAGGGATCGAGGAAGAAAGAGTTTCTTGCGCTGAAAATCTGCATGATCGTGAACCGCGTGTTGCCGGACCACGGCCAACCGCGCAAATACCGTCGCGATCTGAGCCAGGAACAGCTTGCCGCGGGTACGGGCCTGAAGTCCCGCGCCACGTTCACTCGCTGGATGAGTTTGTACAGCGGACAGGATCTGGAGGCAAAACGCCCGGCGTTCGTCCACCGCAAGCGCCGCTTTAACGAAGTGAACCTCTACAGCAGCGGGATGCCGGAGGTGCAGGGCACGGAGTGGGTGGTCTACAGGATCGCCACCGGCAAAGCGGTCCCCAAGGCGCGCTACATGAGCGACACCGACGCCCAGACCGATTGTCAGCAGCGCAACCAGGCAGCCGGCAAGATCGGGTACCAGGTACGCGGCCGCGTGCTGGACCCAACCAAATTCTTTTACTCGCCGGCAGACGTTTTGGAAGTGATGGAAGCCGCGGAGCAGGACTTGAACAAGCCACGGTTCTCCCGTTTCTTCAGCGCTGACCTGGCCGCGGAGCTGAACCTCAACGGCTTCTTTCTTTGCCCGGAGTGGGTGTGGCACCCCAACCTGGGAATTTCCTACACCGCCCGCCTGGTCCTATCCTTTTATATAGGGTGTGGAATCCTACAACCCGGGTGGGTGCAGGTCCACCAGCCCAAGGTAGGCAAGGCGCTGGGCATGAGCATCAAGACCTTGTACCGCGCGGAGCGCGAGCTGGAGTCAATTGGACTGATCCGCGTGGTAGGGCAGAAGCGTGGCCGCAAGCCAGAACTCAAGCAGTGGATGGACTATCCGGAGGACTGGCGCACCATCAACAAAATTCTTTTCCTGCCGATCCGCAAGATGACTGACGCGGAGATCCGGGCAGAACGCCGCCGCATGGTTGCGGCCCGGCGCGCGCTGCATGAAGCACGGCGCGTGCTTCGCCTGCGGTTGCGCCAGCGCCAGTTGGATGCCGCAAAGGGCGCCCAGCTGGACCAGAAACGGTTTACCTTGGCGCTGCAGGCGTGCAAAACGTCTCGCATTGCGCGCCAGGTGGTAAAGGCCCACCAGGGCCAGACGGCCCGCATGAACGAAGTCTGGACCAAGGTACAAGAGGAGTGCCAGAAAGCCGGCGTGGAGCGCAAGCTGATCGCCGCGCTGATTCCCAACATTCTGGCGCCGCCCGGCGTGGCTATAGGCCCGGATTCCTACCAACAGGCGGTGGGCATCAAGGCGATCATCGAACGATCGCTCAATAAATCGGCCGCTGGACGAAGCTAGTCCAAAAGCGCGGCGGGAGTTGTGTCTCCTGTCGCGCTTTTTCCTTTTCCCCTGTATCCATGCGGGTGTGACCCTTCCGCGGTGCAAAACGGCCGGCAACAAACGCCGCAATGTGCTAATCCACTAGCACCAGCGATCATCACAATGACAACTAATGGTGGCGGTCTGCCCACATCACCATGGGTGGTGGCGTCAGCGCGCCCAAAACCGTGGAAATCTCGCGTTCCTTTGTGCTGGGAGTGCGAACCAAGAGGTGCGGGAACTGCTGACAAGACGTGCGGGAAAAACGAACCGGCTGTGCGGGGAAGTCTGAGCATAAGCTCACAGCCTTTAAGAAGCGAGACCTCGTCTTTATCACGTCGCAGCAAGACTTCAGCAGTGTGGAACTGTGGAAAAGTTTCGTGGGCCAGAGTTGAGGTTAGCTTCGCAACGGGCTTCGCCCACTCTGTTGGGGGCTACGCCCCCAAACCCAAGAACTTCCCAACGAACGGGAAGTGCAATCTGGTGACCACTCTCACCATCCACCAGGCAGCCTGGGTGAAGCCATGAAAAAGCAAAAGCAACCGCAAACCCAAAAGCTTGGGCATGGGTGATCTACCCTCGTAACACTTCTTCCGCCGTTTTTTCCGTTGTCAGAATGTACCCGTAGCCGCGGACGGTGTGAATCAGGTTGCTGGCGAATCCCGCGTCAATCTTTTCGCGCAAGTAGCTGATATATACGTCCACCTTGTTGGTCAGGTCTTCATGGCTGGTGCCCCAACTGTGTTCCTCGATCATCCGCCTGGTCACCACAAAGTTCTTGTTGCGAATCAGGTAGACCAGCAGCCAAAACTCACGCGGCGTGAGCTTAACGAGTTTGCCGGCGCGGCGGACAGTTAGGCCTTCTATCACCAGGTCCTCAAGCGTCAGCTTTTCCTTCAGTATCTCCTGGCCGGCGGCTCCGCACAGCGGACAGTGAATCTCGCCTGTCACTTGCCCGAGTCCTTTGTCTGGGTGAGCCACTCGTACTGGCAACACGCGCATGTTTTGTGGAGGTGCTCTTCGCCAATGCCGGCGCAGATGTTGATACGCGGCCTGGATGGAGTCCCCAGCTTAAAGCCAGGCGGGAGTTTAGGACCCATGGATTCCATCAACGCCGTTTATCGGATTCGTTTCCTCTGGCTCCTCCGGCTCTTTGCCGCCGGGGCAGTAGAGTGAGTGGACCGGACTACCGCCAACGAAATTAGCGATCGAGTCGTGACTGCATTTTGGGCAGCATGAGATTTGAGTGAAAGGCTTGAGTGTTTGTTCCACGGCGCGGCCAATCTTGTGGCGTTTGAGCAGGAAGCCGATTTGCGTATTACAGGCGTGGCACGCGCCAATCAGGTTCTTGGGATGGTTGTCCGATTCGTTGGCGTTCAAGTGATGGACGCGCATGTTGCGTTGGCGTCCACAGAAGCCGCAACGCTTCAGCAGCTTTTTGTCGATGCACGCCCGCGCGCGCCAGGCGCGAAACGGCGCGGCCGTCAGAATCAGAATCGTCAGTGCGAGAAGGGAGCGTTTCACGACGCTTCTGGCCCTCCGTCTTCAGGACCTTCCTCGCCTTCTTCGGGCAGCGCGTTTTCGTCGCGCATGATTTCGGCGACAAACTCTTCAAGGAACGTGGGGAACTCCGGCTCCTTCGCGATCGGCGCCAGGGGTGGCGACATGGCGGCGAACTGCCGGAGCTGAGCGCGATCGGTGAAGTATCCCAGCATGGGATCGAGCGCGTCAGCGTAAATGCGTTTCAGCGTGATGGCCGGGATGTCGCCGGAGTCGCCGGCGTCCCAGCAGCGGCGGATGAGGTTGCAGACAAAGTCCAGGTCCACGTTTCCCGCGGCTCCGGGTTGAAGCCCAGAAGGGAACTCCACGACCTTATTGTTGGCCGGCTGGGCTTGTTCGATCTGCGGTTGCGCCGGCGGCGCAGGTACAGCGCCCGCGGCAGCGAACCCTTGCGGGAGCGGTGACGTTTGCGGCGCGGCGGCCGGCGCGGACGTTTGCGCTGCGGCTTGAGGTTGCTGTTGCGGCGGCGTTTGTTGGGGCTGCGGCGCAGCGGGCAGTTGCGGCTGGCCGGCAGCCGCGCGACGCGAATTTTCTATATCGCGTAAGATGCGGCTCTGTTCGGTGCTCAGGGCCATGAAACGTTCCGCGTACCCGCCGATGACTTGCAAGGCCTGGGGCAAAGTGGAAGCCAGAACGGCTTTCCAGTCCATGCCACCCGCGGCGTCGGCCACGTCGCCAGCTCCGCCGCCCACCTTGAGTCCCATTTCCTTCAGGACCTCCAGCACTCCCTTGATCTCACCCAGGTTGCCCAGCAGCCCGCCGCCGGCAGCGCGCTGTTCCGGCTGGATCATCTTCATCACTTTGATCAGCTCCAGCAGCTTGTCCACATCGTCGCCTTTGCTCTCTCCGCCCAGCTTGGTGATACTGGCTTCCAGGAACTTGTCCACCAGCGGATGCCCGGTGCTGGAGCCGATGGTGCTCTTGATGGCTTCCTGCTGGATCTGCAAAGCGCCTCTGGACGCTTCACTCAGCATGGACACGGCGTTGGAAATGGTGGCGTTTTCGGCGCCGTTGTTCTTCTGGCTCAGCTCTAGCAGTTTGTCGTTTAAACGGTTGACCTGGTCTAGCGCCAGTGCCAGTTCGCTTTTGCCAGCGGCCGCGGTCTCCGCTGTCTTCTTGATGGACACTTCGTCAGCGTGAATGATCGGTTCACCCTCGATCTTGAAGCTGTGTTTGCGCTCAGCTCCGTTCACGCGCACGTTCTTCAGGATCGCCAGAAACCGCCCGCCGCCGTGCTTTTCCTTGACGTAGGCTTCGTCAAAGGCGTGGGTGATGCGCTCAATGTAGTTGGAGTCCTTCTCGTCCGCCTTGATGATGGTCTTGTCTTGTCGGTAGAGATACACCATGCGGTCTTCCCACTGGCGCTCGCTCATGCTGCCCAGCATCTGGAAGAAAGGCATCTTGTCCAGTTCCTTGGGACCCGCGGAGCCGGCCATCTCCACCGGCGCGCTGTTTTCCTTGCCGCCAATGCCTTCAGAGGCGGCCACGCGCTTTACGTCTTTGGGTTCGTCGGCGAGTTTCACTGTCTCTGCTTTGGGCATGTTTCTCCTGTTTAGCTGACATGGCGGAAAAGTTTCCCTTGCATCAGAAGGCGCCCAGCGACAGGGCCGTCGAGGCAGAGCGGTTTTTCTGGGTGGATGGAAGCAGTGAAAATGGCGCCCTTTTCGATGTTCAAGGGGGTTGTGACTTCAATGATGCTGGGCTCGATCAAGGCCCTGACTGGGCACTGGAGGTAAACTCTAAAACCAACGGTGAATTGAAACGAGCACCTGCGGATAAACTCACCGATGTCCCACGGCGCGGGGTAGTTCGTAAATTCAATGCGAAGCTTTTCCAACACAAAGTATTGGGGCAGAGGAAAGTAGCCTGGACAGCTCATGTTGGTTTCAGTGAGCCGTTTGTTGACCCCCAGGGGCTCTTTAAAGAGAAACATGGGCTCGGTGCTTTCGCGAACGGGAAGCGTGAAACTGTCGTAGAACGTGTAGGACAGCTGGTCCATGAAACCGGCGAATATCGGCATCTTTTCCTCCAAAAATAAAAAGCCCCGGAGCGGACGCAAGGGAGTTCGCGTCTCAGCTCCGAGGTTCCTTTACGGGATCACCCGAAGAAAATCTTATTCAGTTGGTCTTACGAAACTTGTTTGTTACGACGCCATTTGCGGCCGTCGCCGTTCCTGTTTTCTGGTCTTCAGCGCCTGCTCGATCGCCGCCTGGATGATGCCTACCGCTTCTTCGCGCGTCCACAGGACGCGGGCCACCAGAATGTTTTCCGGCACCGGGATAGTCTTCGGGCCGTAAATCTTTTCCACAGTTTGTAGCGCCAGGGCTTCAGGGGAATTCATGTTCGTCGCCGCGGCGCAGTTTTGGGGGGAGTCAGCCTGTGCCTGCTGTTTCACTCACGTCCACCACATCGCAAAACTTTACGTGTCCATCAGTGAAGTGGCCTACGATCTTTATACAGTCCAAACGCAAAAGCAACTTTTTTCGTAAATCGCCAACAACCGTTTGCACTTCGCGTTCGCGCTCGGTGTCCAGTTCGGTGGCGTTGGTTTCTTCCGCTCCTTCGCCGGCGCGGAGCTTGCGTTCCCGTTTGGTGCTGAAGATCACGCCCTTCAGCGCCTCTTCAGACAGAGAGATGCTGATCTCGCACTGTCCAAAGAAGCCCGCGTGTGCGCTTCTGGAAAGTTCACGGATGATCCGTTCAGCAGGGATGGGGATGACCACTGCCCGCGTGCTTGGGCTGGAAGACATACCTTTTAGGTTGGACTGACTCTAACCCAGCTCGCGCCGCCTGCAACACGCGTGCACGTCGAAAGTAACCGTATTACGCCATCAACTGTTGGCAAACCGCGCCGCTAACTCCTTCGTACCCGCTGGTACCCGGCTGGTACCGCACCAGGTCCGGCACCAGGCGGTACCGTACTCTACTTTTCTGTACAAAGCCGGCGCGAATTTTGTTGCCAGCTGCACGTGCGATCGGTTCAAATCACTCTCGAACCGTTCAGGATTACGCCCCTGAACAATTGGGGACCTCCTCCTACCCTCAAAAGTTTGGAGTCGAGGTCCCCTCGCAATCTGAAAAAGTCACACCCCCTCTGAGCATCCCAAGCTCGCGGTTATGTTTCTCGGGGGAGTGACTTCTCCGTTGTGATTGGGATGTGAAAGAGGGGACCAGAATTTTACGGAGAGTGCTCCTTTGTCGCAAGACCTGGTCACCAGAGTAGGACGTGGCAACAGATTCCCGCAGCTCAGGCTGGGCTGCCCGGCCGAGAGCAAATCATCCGGGCCAGGCAGTGGAAGCAGCGGACGTGGCCAGGGGCAAATCGGTGGACCGGGGCAATTCGCGCGCACGCCGCTCAATGCCACGCGCATGCGGATCTCCACCGGGGACCGCGGCATCGCGCAGACCATCCGCTACATGCAAGGCGTTGTCCTGGGCAACGAAGGCGCCGCCAGCGCTGAAATCCGCCGCCAGGCTTTGACGATCGTGCGCCCGATCGCTTCCCGCGATCAGCAAGGCGAGATAGCCGCGCTTCTGCAGTGGGTCAAAAACAATATCGCATTCCGCGGCGAGTACAAGGAAACCGTACAGACTCCGCTGGTTACCTTGCAGCTCCTCGCCGGCGACTGTGACGACCATTGCACCTTGCTGGCCGCGCTGCTCCTGTCAATCGGTTACAAAGTGCGCTTCAACACGGTGGCCGCTGATCCTTCCGCTCCCTGGGCGTTCAGCCACGTGTTCACAGAAGTTTTCCAGCGCAAGACCGGCCAGTGGATCGCGCTCGATGCCACCGTGCCTGGCTCGTTCCCCGGATGGCGCCCGCCGCGCGTAACGCGATCGCAATCATGGCGGGCTTTGGGTGACCCGGCAGGACCAGGGGCAAACACCCAAGCCGTTGTGCAGCTGCTGACTCCAATCTCACAGGCGGTGGCCACGCGCATCGCGTATGGCAACAATCCGCCCAAGCAAGCCACGCTCAACGTTGGCCTG
>Ga0075024_100000030_pt1 | contig 34626 bp, 33 predicted proteins | sample Str013_2_FD_71389 | JGI IMG/M metagenome (GOLD analysis project Ga0075024, IMG submission 71389) | Freshwater sediment microbial communities in response to fracking from Pennsylvania, USA - Straight Creek_MetaG_SC_2013 | ecosystem: Environmental > Aquatic > Freshwater > Creek > Sediment... | reverse complement strand
GCGGGCCTACGGCAGTAAGGAAGACACTTGTCGAAAAAGGCGATAAGCTGTGGCACGTTGTGAGTACCGGAGCGGGCCGTGCCAGCCTGTACTTTTTTGTCCCACAGGACACTTGACACGCGTGCCGGCAGATGAACTAGTTCGCGATATACATGGCGAACAAAAGACGGTAAAATCGCAAGAAAGCAATTAGCGCCGTTGGCAAGCAAGCCAAGACCCTGTCGCCGAGGCGGCGGGGAAGGCGAGTTCTTTGACAATTCAAAGATGGAAGCCTTGGGAACCAAAGGGTGCGCAGGTTTGGCAGGTTTCGGTTTTTCTGATGGAACCACAAGATGTTGGATTGAAATGCGCTTCCGAGAAAAAAGAACCCAAGATATTGGGTTGGATGGAACAAAGAGGCTTGCTGGTGCGATAAGTTCTTTGTTTTTGCAACTCGGTCCAACAGGCGGGCATGTGGCGATTGCCCCTCAAACCCATGCCAAATTGGGATGAATCGCATAAGTCTTTTAGATCTTGGGATGACCTGGGAGAGGAGGGGGGCCAAGATCGGGTGATCGGAAAGGCAGGACACCCACCACGAAGACACGGAGCAGAAGGGAATCAACAAACCACCGCCAAGGGCGGATCGCCGTGCATCGGGAAAAGCAAGGCTTTACCGCGGATTCGCGCGGATGGTCGCGGATTGGGCGCTTGGGCTTTCTTTGCGCTGAGTTGACTCGGACTCCCTGCTATCCCGCATGCGAAGCAACTTGGCGCAAAAATCATTTCGCGGGAGCGTAAAAGTAATAGTCAGCCGTGTAGCTGCTCTTAACTTCAGTGTTCAGCTTTGCGGCGTTGCAGTCAGCTACCGGCGGCGGCTGTCCGTTGTGCGTGTTGATGCGCTGGATGCTGGTAACGTGGCTGAGCGCGCCTTCACCCGAACGGCTCACCACGCCGACCAGTAGCCACGGGATCGAATTCGCGTCCGGCGAATCGACCTTAGCCACGGCCTTCCCTGCTATCTCACTGCCGTCGCTGTGCTTCCATGTGGGACCGGCATAATGTTTGCCGATGACCGCGCCCTTGGCATCGTGAAGCTCGGCTTCCGGCGCTTTCAGCGTCCAGGCGTACTTGCTGTCCGCTCCCTGCTGGCAGGTGTAAATCTGAGAACCTGAAGCATGGGCCAGCAGCACAACTTCTTCGCCGGCAGGCGCTTTGATTTTTTCAGGCACGTCTGGGCGCGGAACCGCTTGCCCATGAGCTAGTGAGAATGATCCAAGCAGAAATGATCCAAGCAGAATAGAGGCGTACAGAAATTTTGTAGTCACGATGCAATTTTAACATCCACAAACGAGCGAGAATCACTTCGTTGATTGCGAGGCAGTCACGCGCTGGATGTACCCGCAAAGGAAGAGATCTTGACCGACGATGCCGGGCAGCGCAGAGAAAAGTAGCCGCACGGCACTTTCGCGACACCTTTCGCGACATGGCGCCGCGGCAAATTTCCCGCCACACAGCGACGTCATAGAGCGACGACGGGCACGTGTTTTTCCCGCGTATTGACCGGGGCAGTCTGCGCGCCGCCACGCAACCAATCGTAGGACATCCAGATCAGGATGCAGATCACCGCGGCAAAGTACATCCAACCGGCAGCCACGTGGTAGCGCACAACCGTGTCCGGCGACCAATGATTGCCCACGACTACCAGCAGCACAATGCGGCCAAGATTCGCCATCAGAATCATGCCGAGTCCAGCGAAGTATGCCAGCGGCAGGCGGCGACGATCCAGCCAGTTCCAATCAACAATCAAGATGAATGCAAAAACGATCTGAAACAGCTTTACGGCTTGCAGTCCGCTACAGCCGAAAAGAATCGTCACGTCCAGATGAAGGCCGGACAATGTAGGGTCGGCGGCCGGTAAATAATGCAGTATGGAAACAAACGGCCGCGCGAGATAGTAGACCGCGTGTCCCAACGCTTGAGAATAAAAAGGCCAAGCCGCAATGAAAAGACGATGCGGGAACCACGTCAGCAACAGGATGGCCGCAGCCCAACACTCGGCGCGATAGCGCGAGGTAAACTTCTGCCAGTCGCGCCACGGAAGCAAAGCGATGATTGGCAGCAGAACGGCGTATCGCACCGCCGCCACAATAGAGCCTGAAGCAAACGGCAACGGACGTCTTTGCAAAAGCCACGCTCCGCCCAAGACCGCGAATTCTAGCAAGAAAAAAACGACAATCCGCCGCCGAGTGATTTTCGGGCCAAGGATTTCACTGCCAGCGAGCGAAAAGAGCCGGCGTAGACTTAGCGCGAAAAGGAAAGTACAGCCCAGCAGTGCATTGATGTTGATAAGGTCAGGGGCAGTGATAGCCACCAGCCCCAGGAATGCCGAAGCAATCGCCAACGCGGACACAGCAGGCTCAGCGCGGCCTCTCGCCCAAAGCTCCCCCACTCGACACATCATGGCATCAGCCCGTGCTCGAACGGAGGCAAGAGGCCCATATTGATCCGCGCTCTTACCCGGCACCAAATGGTTATTTCCCTGAACCATCGCGGCGACGCCGCACCAGATACACTACTCCGCCGGTAAGCGTGGCAGCAGCCAGGCCAAGGCCGCTCATTTCAATCGCGCTGGTCTTGTGGTGATCGTCATCGCCATAAGCCCATGACTTAGGTGTAACTATTAAGGCCACGAATGCTAATAACACTGCAAAACCAAATCTTTTCATGGTGTCGCTCCTATTGTTGTTAGGGGCAATTGGACAACCAAAGCGGACTCGCCTGTCGGACAAGGCCTTAGTGCAACTTAATGCAACGTTTTCACTAGTTTAAGTCCGCATATTCTGCGTGACCGCAGCTGCCAATATCTTGGCGACACTGCAACCGTTTGCACATCCGACGCATAAGGCTTCTCTAAGTGACTAAAAAGTTAACATTTCCCAAGTCGTTAACTCGCGCGTTTTGATCCGCGATCAATCCAATTTCGTAATCCCATTTCGCTTTCTTACTCGTGTTCTTACTTCACAAATTCTTACTTCACGGATTCTTATTTCACGGCTTCTTATTTCACAACCAGCGCAATCGTTGTGGTATGGCTCTGAGTTCCGGACGTCCCAGTCACCGTTAAGCTGTACGAGCCAGGCGGAGTTCCGCCAGCGCCGGTAGTTGACGCCGTGCTGTTACCTCCCGCGCACCCCACGCCCAAACACAACAGCGCCATGCCGGCACATGCCATGCCAACCTTCACCCTTCGCACGTTCTGCAATGAGCCCGGCCTCAATTGCTGGAAGATGATCATGAACGCCAGACCAGTCAAGCCCATACTAAAAAACACTGCGCTGGCAACGGGCCAACTGGTGGGCGACGTCGGCAGGGCGATGGGAACCAACGCGGCGGTCCGCGCGGTGGAGGTGATCGATATCTGCGTAGTCGCGCTGGTACCGTTGGGGTTGACCGTGCTGGGCGACGCCGAGCACGTGGATCCTGCCGGAGCACCGGAGCATGTCAGAGTAACCGCCTGGTTAAAGCCACCGGTTGCGGCCACTGTCAGGTTCATCGTGCTCGACTGTCCAGCCGTCAGAGTTACCGATGTTCCGGAAGGCAAAGTGAGCGAGAAACTCGATCCTGGTGGTGGCGTGGGTGTCGGAGTCGGGGTTGGTGTTGGTGTCGGTGTCGGCGTCGGTGTGGGTGTGGGCGTTGGTATCGGTGTCGGCGTTGGAGTCGGCGTAGGGGTCGGAGTTGGTGTAGGTGTAGGCGTAGGGGTCGGCACTGGAGTTGGCGTAGGCGTCGGAGTCGGCGGAGGCGCCGTTCCACTCAGTGCGCCGTGCAGATAATAGCTTGTGGCGTACACGTTGCCTGAGGAGTCCTTGCCAAGTTCATCCATGCCCACCCAGTCCAGGTGCGCAGTGTTCCCCGGCCACAGCAAGTCCCAGCGAATGGACGCGCTGCCATCACGCGTCGGCGGACCAGTAGCCAGGTTCGTTACATAAGCGCCCCAGGTTCCCGCCGCGGAGCGTACTTCGAAGGACGGCTGAATGGTGGCCAGGTCGTGCCCTTCCATGGCAAAGAGGTTGTCCGCCAGGTCAATGTAGACAGCGGGAGAATGGCCCGCAATCGCAGCTGGCGGACTGATGTCCAACCATGTGTTAGCCGCGGTACGACGCGACATCTGGTAGTGGAACGAAAAGTCGCCCGAGATGTAACACACAACCACGCGGCCAGTGGAATCAATCGCCAGCGACGGCGGCTCGTCTGACGTGCTGGTGGAGGCGTTGGTGGTAATTGTCTCTACGGCGCTCCACACGCCCGTAGCCGAGCGGTTGCGGTAGAACATTCCTGCGCTGCCGTCATAGAATGCCACATGCAGCACTCCCGCGTGATCAAACGCCATGGAAGGATGCATCCACGCGCTGCTGCTGGCTACCCCTACCGGCGTTGACCAGGTTCCTGCCGTGCGGTTGGTGTAGTAGATGGCCTCATTGGTTCCGCCGGTTACCACGTGCGGCAGACCACTCGCATCCAGCGCCAGCCCGGTTTTGCCGCGATAACGATTCAGTATGTTCTGGCCGTTAAGCGGGCCCACCACTTCCGGAGTGCCCCATGTGTCCGTGGTGGTGTTGAACTTCACATACTTAGTCTGCGCCGCGCTAATGTCTTCATACACAATCTGTATGGACGTATCCGCGCCCGCCATCTTGGCTTCCACGCCACCGATCCTCTGCGCGTTGCTCGGCCGATGCAGAGCATCCACTTCCGCAAAGCTGGTCGGGTTCCCTGCCGGCGAACCTTTGTAAACGCGCACCGAAGATGGCAGTGTGCCGCCATCAAACCCGCTGGCGTTGGCGACCACGTACACCACGTCGCCCGCCGTGCGAACCACCTGGCGCGTGTTGCTGTCCACGTATCCCGAACCAACCGGAACAATCGGACTGAACGTCGCCTGCGCCCATGCTCGCGACGTGAAACTGGTTACGGCAAGAGTAACGATGGTTGCAGCAAGAAACAAAAAGACCGTTGAGCGAAACCGCAATCCGTGCGAACGTTGCATTCTTTTGTACGACTCCAGCTGATGATGAGCTCTTAGCAGAAACCTGGGGCAATTGATTTCATCATAGCTTGGCTTCTCATTCGTTCACGCATGGCAACGCAGAAAAACTTTTAAGATGTGCAAACCCTTGCACCTTGCGCTTGCACCTTGCACCTTGCTTTTTGTGATCAACACCATCGCTGCTCCAACATCCTCATCGACCATGGCCGTGCCGTTCCCGATTTCGCGTGCGACCCACGCTGGGCTCAATTCCGGCGATTTTGGCAATCTTCCCCTCAGCCGTCCTCGGTGCCGCTGTTGACTTCCGATCACGGCGATCACGTTGCGATTCCGTGCGATCCCGGCGATTGGCCGCCGTGCGGCCACCCTCCCCGGTCATCCCCGGAAAATATGGACTTAGCTCCAATCATCCCCGGCGATCATCCCCCGCGTTTCGGGGATGCCAGCACCCACGGCTTTTGCTTCAAGAGTCCCGCTCCGATTACCACTTGATTAACATTCGCTGCGCGCCACGGCTCACCCGCCCGCCAACGTTTGTTTTTGCGCTGTTTATTTTCTATATTTTACCTTTTGTTCGCTATGTAATCAAGCGCGAAATAGGACGATGAACTCTTTTCCAGCGCGGCAGCATCAACCCTGACGCGAAACAATCTCCACGTCGAATAGCCTTCGCGGAGGAACCATCACGGACGTAGAGGACGGGGCATTGCTGCTCTCCGTGTTACTTGGGACGGCCATGTTGGCATCGCCCCGCAGGTAAATATCCGCGTGCGGCAATTCCCAGCGCCTGCGCTTATACTTGCCGCCCACAACCACAATTCACTTTTGAGCGCGACCGCAACATCTTCGAACTTAAAGAGGCACCCAGGAAAGCAGGCACCCATCCATGGACGACAGCAAACGCAGGTTACTCTGGCACGGAATGTTTTTATTTTTGTTGGGTCTATTCACCGGCTTTGCCGAACAGAAATTCGTTAACCCGCGCATGGGGCTGGCTGCCCACCTTGAAGGCGTGTTGCTCGGAACATTTCTCATCGCCCTGGGCGCCGCGTGGACGGAAGTAAAACTCCCTTCGCGCCTCAAGACGGCCGCGTACTGGGCCGCGCTCTATGGCTCTTACACCAACTGGGTGACGACCCTGCTGGCAGCAATCTTCGGCGCTGCGGCTCTTTCACCCATCACCAGCGCTGGCCACCACGCTGTGCCCTGGCAGGAAGGATTGATCACCGTTCTCTTCATGACGGTCGGAATCACCACCGTCATGTCGGCCATGATTGTGCTTTGGGGCCTGCGGCGGAACGCCACGTAACGCCGAAAAGAGGCGTCCACGAAATTTGAACGCACCTAGCCTTCGGTGCGTTCTTGGTGGGCGGAAGGCGCAAGTTGAGGTTGAGCCGTTCTGACTGAGAGACTACGACGTGTAACCCTACTTCTTCGACTCAACCTTACGGCTTGCCTTTTTTAGTGCGTCCTCGAAATCGGCTTGGGTAAATGGTGCTTTGTCGTCTTTTTGGGGTTTCGCGGAGTCCATTAAGGGAACGTTACGCCGTAGCATTTCTTCTTCTTGTTTTTTTCGTTGCATGACAAGCTCTGGCCTGTAGAGAGTCTCATAAATTTTTATTGCGGGAACCACTATGGCAATTCCCATATTTACTCCGCGCTTGCCATCGTGAGTAAAAAATGGTTTGTTCATGTCGGATTCTTTTATATCCCAGTGGCCATGCGCTACCCCAAGCAAGAATGCTCCGTGACCTGGAGCAAACATATCAGCACTGGAACCATCCGCCAACATACCCTTCCCAAGCGCAGTAGGTCTGACAAATACGGGTGAGCCGCTAATTCCGCCGATCGAACGGGCCTCTATGAGATATACGTCCGCAAACCCCAACTCTGTCTGAATTTGCTCAGTCGGCATCATGGCGATATTGCCATGCCGGACAATAGGCAGATTTTTCTCTATACCGGGAACCGCTGTGAACAATCCCGTCATAAATACTTCATCACCAACGCCAATATCGAACTTATCAATAAGGTCAGGGGTCACTAAATGACCAGCCGTTATAGTCCTAACATCCAACTCCGGTTGGCCTCCCCCTATTTGGATTATTGCTACATCTGCTGTTTTATCGGAAGGATGGAGCCAAAAATGTTCGCCGAGCTGCGAAATGGTCAGGACTCCCCCTCCGACCTTGTTAACCAACACATAGATTTCCCTTCCTTTTAAATCTTGGGCTACATGTTTGGCCGTTACAAAATATGTCGTGGTAAGCCCAGCCATTGCGGAAGATTCACATGGTAATGCGACAATGAACCCAGTAGCAACCAAGTCACCGCTTACCCCAGAATCATCCCTGTGTGTAACTTCGCCGATAAAGCCCACGCATTTTAGAATCACATCGGGAACGCGCACAGGCGGATCATACCCCCGTTCGATCCTGAACCGTCCATTTCGGACGGTTACAGTCTGTGAAATAGTGCGGGGACTTCGTACCTACTGTCAAAGGATAGTTACGCAAGACCGTTTACGGCTGGCTATTCTCTTTTGCAGGAATCGACAGTTGCGGCCCCCAGTGGTAATTCGGCCGCAAACTGCGCTAGAATCTCTCCACGCCTATGACTGCCATCCTTTAATACGGCGCTCTCCTAAAGTTTCCCAACAAGTTTGGTTGACGTGTGTGCGTGTGTGTCTGCACGGCCCGCCGCCTTTCCGCGCACCTACTCACCGCGCGCAGGAGCGTTCGCAATGCATCTGCATATGGCAGGATGGAATGATTTCTGGGCAACATCTTTCTCTAAGTTCACGGCTCTCGATTTGCGGCCCGCGCGTGTGCTGGCGCAACACCGCCATGCGTATACCCTTTGGACCGAATCCGGCGAAGCCGACGCTGAAGTTGCGGGTGCGCTGCTTTATCGCGCCGCGCCGGACGAACTCCCCGCCGTGGGCGACTGGGTAGCCGTCCGGCAATACTCGGCAGACGACCTGGCCATCATCAGCGAGGTGTTGCCGCGCAAGACAAAGTTTTCCCGCAAGGTAAGCGGCCCGGCCGCGGCGGAGCAAGTGATCGCCGCGAACGTTGACGTCCTCTTTATGGTCTGCAGCCTGGACCACGATTACAACCTGCGCCGGCTGGAACGTTACCTGGTGGCTGCGGCCCAGAGTGGCGCTGCGCCGGTGGTGGTCCTGAACAAAGCCGACTTGTGCGCCGACGTGCACTTGCGAATCGACGAAGTCCGGCAGATCGCGCGCGATATTCCGGTGCTGGCGATTTCGGCTGCTGGCGGGGATTCCTCCAACTTGCCTTCTGTCGCGGAAACGCTCCTGCCATTGATTCCCGCCGGACAGACGGCGGCACTGGTTGGGTCTTCGGGTGCGGGCAAATCGACCATCGTCAATCAACTGCTCGGAACGGCCGCTCAGACAACACAACCAACGCGCGCCGCAGACGGACGCGGCCGCCACACCACCACCCATCGCGAACTGTTCTTCCTTTCCAACGGCGGATTGGTCCTCGACAATCCCGGGATTCGCGAATTGCAGTTGTGGACTCAGGGCTCGCCTTCGGGCGGCGAATCCGCTCAATCCGCGGTGGACCAGGCATTCCCGGAGATTGAAGCGCTCGCGGCAGAGTGCTTATTCCGCGATTGTTCACACTCCGCGGAACCTGATTGCGCCGTGCGGCAAGCCCTGGAATCGGGCGAAATTGAAGACGCCCGCTGGCGCAGCTATCAAAAACTGCGTCGCGAACTACGCCACGCTGCCGCGCAAATTGATCCTAACTTGCGCCGCACAGAAAAAGAACGCTGGAAGAAACTGTGCAAAGGAGTGAAGAGAAACCAGAAAAGGACGTAAACGTAAAGGAAGGAAGCAAACGTTAAAGATAGAAGATAGAAGATGATGGCGGCGCGGTGATCGCAAGCGTCCCGGCCGCCATCCGTTCGTCCGAAATCAAGAGAATCTCAGTGTAAAATCTCCATCCAGAAACGTTGAAGGAAACCACCATGCCTCCCACACTCAAGAACGGCAAAATCTGTTACGTCGAACTCCCCGCTCTGGACATAGCCCGGTCGTCTGACTTCTACGCCAAAGTCTTTGGATGGGAGACCAGAACGCGCGGCAACGGCAGCGTGGCCTTTGATGATTCTGTTGGCGAAGTCAGCGGCACCTGGGTCCTCGGACGGCCGCCGGCGGCAACGCCCGGCCTTTTGATCTACGTGATGGTCGACAGCGTGGCCGCCACCATCGAATCCGTCATCGCCAACGGAGGTAAGATCGTCCAGCCATTGGCGCCGACGCATCGGAGATCACTGCACGCTTCCTTGATCCTGGCGGCAACGTGATCGGGCTTTACCAGGAGCCGAGTTCACCGCGGTCTTAGACTATTTTTGAAGATATTGCTGCCGTTCCTTCTCGCTGAATCTTTCAATCGCGTAGCGTAGCGCGGTGCGCGGCATTTTGTGTTTGTGGCGATCAAGAAACTGTTTCAATGCGCGCAGGTCCTTTTTGCCGACTTCGCGCAACATCCATCCGGTAGCTTTGTGGATCAGGTCTTCCTGGTCGCGCAACAGGATTTCCGCCAGCTTGAGTGTGTCCGCAACCTGGCCTTGGCGAATGAACCACCATGTGGACACCATGGCAATGCGCCGGTCCCAAAGCCTTGGCGCGCGGGCCAGCGCATACAGCAGCTTCTTGTCCCGTTCCAGCAGGTGCCGGCCCACGATGTAGGGTGCCGAGTCGTCCACGCCGTCCCATGCACGGATGGCGCCGCGATTTTTTATGTAAAAATCGAACAGCCTTTTCTGCTCGGCTTCGTCCTTCTTATATGCGGCTTCAAACCGCAGCCGCAGGATGGCATGGGCCAGAGACCGTTCTTCATGGACGCCGGAATGCATCAGTTTTCTTACGTCAGCCAGCGGCAGAGTGTAGAATTGCTTCGCCAATTTGCGGAGCACCGGCGTGGGGACTCCCAGGAAAACGTCCTTGACGGAATCCTTAAAGAAGCCGGCTGAAGTTTTGGCTTTTACCGGATTGGCATGTGCGCGCAGCGCCTGGACAGCTTGTTTGTGGCCTCGCTCTACGGTTTTGCCTGATTGAAGCCCTGCGGCTTTGCCAGGTTGAAGCCCTTTGGTTTTGTTTAGCAAGGTCGCCTTAGGTTGATTACGCATAGATTTTATGACCACGGATTTGTCCGGGTACAAACTGCGACGCAAGTTTCAAGTGGATGGTAGCAAGACGTCTATTTTAAACGGCCTTTTTTTCGGGCATTTTTTTAGTTCGGGGTCACTTTAAAGGGCAAACTTCGAGTAAACCCCAGGGCGCAGGCTATCATCTTAAACATCTAGCGGAGTGTGAATGAAAACGACCCTTGCCGTGACCGGCCTGCTTGCAGTATTCGCCGCCGGAGCCATGGCTCAATCCCCCGATTTGCGGCCGCAGACCGTGTCCGCGGCTCAGCCGCCGCAACCGTCTGTGTCGCAACCCCCGTCGCCCCAGATTTCCGGCCCCAGGCTTGAGGCCGTGCTGACGCAGATCCAAAAAGCCACCGGCTCTCTAAACAGCAACCTGGCCAAGTTGCGCATTGAGAAGTGGCGTACAGACCCCGACCAGCGCGCGCAGTTGCAGAAGCTGGCTAGTTCCCTGCAACGCAATATTACGTTCGCGGTCCCGGGCCTGATGAATGACGTGCAGAACAGCCGGGGCAGCGTCTCCAGCACCTTCAAGCTCTACCACAACATGAATGTGGTCTACGAGTATTTGAATTCCCTTACCGATGCCGCCGGCAGCCTGGGCAAACGCGAAGAATACGAGCCATTGGCGGAAGATGCTGCGGCGCTTGATTCCGCCCGCGAAGGTCTTTCCAGCTACATTGAGCAGACGTCCGTGATGCTGGAAAATCCGCCACGGCCTTCAGCGAATGCCGTTTCCTCCGCTGACGGAGAACCGGTAGGCGGCGGACGCAAGATCATCGTCGAGGAAGTCTCGGGTCCAGTCCCCAAGGCAACCAAGAAAAAGGCGGCTACCACTCCCACCAAGGACGGCGCCGCCAAGGACGCAGTCCCCAAAAACGGTTCTAAGGACGCAAGCTCCAAGGACGCGCCAAAGTCCACCGCAAAGCCTTCACCTGCGAAGCCGGCAACCACAGCTTCCGGCAAGCCGGCGCCGACTGCGACCGTTGCGCCTTCGCCAGTTCCTAAATGAAGTCTTAAGAACACGAATGTCTTAATTCGCTAAAACTCAGACCTGGTCGTCCCGACCGCATACGCCTTACCCCCGGGGTAACCCAACGCTCGGACCAAAGGGCAGCCGATTCCGGGAACCTTTCCGCCCTGGCGGGGTCTATATCCCGCAGGACCCCTGTACCCTTATGACATTACTAGGGTTACGGGGTTACTTTATGAGAGAGTTGTAGCGGTATCCTAATCCTGATAACGTTGGGGTAACGCCATGATAAAAATGGCGGGAGCAGCAACAACCGTGGGTGATTTGGCCAGTGCGTTAGCCGTGCGAGCGGCAGAAGCTTCCATTGTCGCGGAACTCAAAGCGGGTTCCGAGGAAGCCTACAATTGGCTGATCGCGCACTATCACCAGCCCATCTACAGCCTGGTGTACCGCATTCTTACCGATCCAACGGACGCCGCGGACACTACCCAGGAAGTTTTCCTCAAGGTTTTTCGCGGCATGAAGAGCTTCAACGGCGACTGCAGCCTGAAGACCTGGTTGTATCGCATCGCGATCCATGAAGCCTCTAACCAGAGGCGCTGGTGGTTCCGGCATAAGAGTAAGGAAACCTCCATGGAGTCGCGCGAAGATGAGGATGGCAACTCCTTCGGCCTGTCTGATGTGCTGGCTGACCCGGGCGAGTCTCCCATGGAGCATCTCGCGCACAAGGAAATCAAGCTGCGCGTGGAACAGGAATTGAAACAGGTGGCCGAACCGTATCGCACCACGTTGGTGTTGCGCGACATTGAAGGACTGGCCTATGAAGAGATTGCGGAAGTTTTGCGGATCTCGCTGGGCACGGTAAAGTCGCGGCTGATTCGTGGACGCGACGCGCTAAAGAAACGTTTGGAACCATTCGCCCGCGAGCTGGGTACGCAGTTTCGTGATAACAAGCAGCTTCGTGACGAAAAGCAACTTCGTGACGAAAAACAACTGCGTGACGAAAAAGCCGGCGACAGCGCCGACGCTACGAAGAAGATCAGTGGCAAAAAGAACCGGACTGACGGCCCCATCCCAGGGACGGCCGCACAGCCAGAAGTGGAGGCATAAGCGATGAAGTGCACAGAAGCACGCTCCCGGTTCTCCCCCTACCTGGATGGCGTCATCAGTGGCGCCGAGATGCAGCAACTATCCGAACATATGCGCCAGTGTGAGTCATGTCTTACTGACTATACCCGGCTGGATGAAACACGTTCCCTGGTGAGTTCGCTGGGACCAGTCCCGGCCCCGCCGGAGCTTGCCCGCAAGCTCAAGATTTCCGTTGCGAGCGCCATCTCCCAAAAGAAGCAGCATTCTCTGCCGCGTTACATGGTGCATCTGGAAAATCTGCTGAACGCTTTCATGGTGCCGGCCACCGCCGGAATTTTCGCCGCGATTGTCTTCTTTGCCGTGCTCATCGGCACGTTGTGGCCGGTACGCGCCGCCGCGGACATCAACAGTGTCGCTTCGGCCTACGTTCCGCCGCGGCTGGAAATGTCCGATGCGGAAAGCCAGTTAAGCCTGGATGCTCCGCTGGTAGTGGAAGCCTACGTGGACTCTTACGGCCGCGTGGAAAATTACGTCATTCTCTCCGGCCAGGACGACGAACAAATCCACCAGCAACTGAACCGCGCATTGCTGTTCACGGTGTTTGCTCCAGCTCAGCTCTACGGGAAACCAGTCGCCGGGAAGGCCATCATTTACTTCTCGCAATTCAATGTGAAGGGATAGCTATATAAACTCACAAGGCTGTGGGTGCCCCATCCTTGCGGAGCAAGGGTGGGATTCGGTTGAGCTCCACCCAACATATTCTTGTTCGCTGATCGTGATTATTGACAGTTACTTTTCCCACCCTTAAAACTTCAGACCGATCGTGTTAGCCTTTTAGCCTGCGGGAATTCAGGAGCGTAAAATGGCGGAAAACAAAACCAAGGCTACCAAGTTGAGTGTGCCGGCTTTCATTGCTGCTATCAAGGACCCTACCAGGCGCGCTGACGCTCAGGCGCTCGTCAAGCTGATGCGAAACGCGTCTGGCGAGAATCCAAAGATGTGGGGACCTTCCATCATCGGCTTCGGTAGCCACCACTACATCTACGACAGCGGACGCGAAGGCGACATGCCTGTGATTGCTTTTTCCCCGCGCAAGGCCGCCAATGTTCTGTACAGCCTGATAGGAGTCGCAGGCGCGCCAGCCCTGCTGGCAAAACTGGGCAAGCATACGACCGGCAAAGGCTGTCTCTACATCAAGAATCTCGCGGACGTGGACCAAAAAGTGTTGGCCACCATGGCGGCCAAATCCGTCGCCGCCAAGCGGGCCAAGTCCAAGGGCTGAATCTATTGAATCCGCGGGCGTCGCCAATTCTCTGCGGCCCGGGTCAATAACAACTCCTATTTTCCGCCGCAGTCCTTGCGTCCGGTATCGGCGACGCTCGCCACCAGCCATTTGCCATCCATGCGGACCATGTTGAACAGGTCGGTCCCGCAGTGGTCGACTTTGCCATCCACCAGGAACTCGAAAGGGGCCCAGACCACGGCCAGATCGTTATCGATTCGTACCAGGGGATCGTGAATTCGCTCTTCGATCTGCGCTTTGCCGGGTCTGCCCACCAAGTCGGCAAAAGCGTCAAAAGTCATCTGGGTCGGCTTGCCGTCGCGCATCAGCACCATGGTCCCGCCAGGCAGCATTGGTTTCTTTATCGCCGCGGCGTCGCGTTTCGCCATGGCGTCAAACATGGCATTGATAGGCGCCAGCACCGCCTGTTCTTCCTGTGTCGAGGCGTGCAGTGAAGAGATCAGAAAACCAGCAGCAGCGGCGCCGGCAAGCAACAAAACCAGATGAAATCGAGTAATAGTTTTCATGGCCCACGATTGTAAACCGGGCAATGGATGGCCGGCCAAAAAGGCCCTGGTGCCCTCGATAAGAGCGAAGGCGTCATCGAACTTTCGGAACGCCAGCCCAAGGGAATCGGCACACGCGCCCCTCGTGACTAATGAAGTGGAATGTGCGGAATCTTAGGGACATGCGGAATCGGCACCCTGGGGACCGACGGGATGAGTGACCGAAGCTCGTCGACTGGTCTTTCGATTCGAATTTTCAGAAGCGACTGGGCACCCGCGACAGTACTGGCAAAGATTGCACTATGTGTTGCCGAAACATCAGAAGATGCAGCCGGCCATGAGATTGCCCGCGACGCCGGCTTTCTGGCAAGTCTGCGTTGCGCCTTGAATTGATCCCGACGCTATTGCAAAATCGGTCCTCGGATATGACCGGTCCGTGAATGTTTCCGTGGAAGTTCCCGGCGCGTAGTCAAACAGTGACTCTGTTCGCCTAACCCGCCAACTATCCGCAAACGTCCGGTTGATGAATACATGAAAAGCAGCATCCGCTTGTGGCAGTCCACGGAAAAGCCCGAGTTGACGCGCGACTTCGCCATAGGAGTTAGCGAGCGCGACACTCTTGCCATTGCGACTTCGCAAGTCGGAGCGTGGATTTCCGCTCCCGTCTCCGAGAATGCCGGCATACTTTCCCGCTCGATAACCAGGAATGGAAACGGCAATATTGATGAATTGGAACGATCCCCTCGATGTCGCATTGAAACTGACGCGTTCACCTGTGGGTAGCGTAACCACCGAACCACCCTGCGATACCAGAATCGATCCGCCGCCGGGCAGGGCCGCCGCTTTGCCGGGGGCCGGTGCAACCGGCTTGCCATCAAGCCGCAGCGGGTGCGGGTCAGCGTCAGGCTTCGTTTGCTCGTAGTATGTCAGTCGATGTTTTCCAAACTTTATGGCAATGGCTGTGTTCAGGGTCAAGTCGTCGCGTTTGGGAACCGGTGAAAAGCGGGTCTGTACCTCGAACAAGCCGTCGGCTGATCGCGAAAGCACGAATTCGCCGGCCGCCTGTAGCGGATAAGCATAGCCGTTGAACGTGACGATGTGAGGGTCGCCGTTGCTCTGTCCGGTTCGGCATCCAACGGCGGAAATGTTGCAGCCCCCGCCGGATGGAAGTGGCGAAGTCGGAATACACGCTGCGGTTGGGGGCGGCAAATCTTTCCCGTTGCCGTATTTTGTCCGTTCCGGAAGGTGTTGCGTTCTGCGATATTCGTTCTCAGCACGCGTGGCCGTTACTTCCGAAATGGGTATTCCGCTGTCGACCAATTTGCCGCCTGCCATATACCTGCAATCGGCTTTGTCCAGAGTGCCGTTGTCATAGTCCATGAGATGCCGCATCTCATGATAGAGCGTGGAGCACGCGTCGTCCGGTACGCCATCGGACCACACGTCTTTTGAAGCTGGGTTCCAATGCGTCGTACCGCCTGTGCCCGGCGGACTGGAAGGATCTCCAAATGTGTCGGGGGTTGTGTTTGTGTAGCTCTTCCGATCGACCGTGAAGACGTGATTGGATCGATCGAGTTGGTTTACTTCGCCGGGAAGGCCAGCCCCTCGGAACTTTGCAATGCAGCCATCATACTCGCTGTGGACATTAACCACATTTACGCTGGCTAACGCCGGTTCTGTCGACCACAGAAAGGCCAATATTGAGATGCCACACAAGAGTAGCCCAAACGCGCTTATACGCTGACGGGAATTCATCCGATCACCGAGCTTTCGAATCCTTATTAGCGAGGGGGGGCGGTACGTGTGTCGCCTACAATCTATCCTACCCGCGAGCCTGGGACAAGTGTTATAGGGGCCCATTGCGTTGTGACATTTCGGACCGAGGGTTGCCATGTCCGAGTACGCTTGCGGTACATGCTCTCCGGCTCGACCAGGTGGGTGCAATTTAACCGGCAAACTAGCGCCAAAATGGCGGGGCATTGGCAACACGGACGTTACTTTTGTATGGCCTTCCGGCTCTGATTTCTGTTGCCCGAAGCGGCCTTTACTTCTACTGTATGGATAAGGCAGTTCTACTGTAATAGATAAGGCCTGATGTGGTTTTCTGATGCCGGGCGAAACACAAGAGGCTTGGATCGCAAGCTCCGGGTTCAAATTCTTGGCAACTCACAGTTTTGGCAACTCACGGTTTTGGCAACTCACGATGAGGGCTACGCTTAAATTTTCGGCAAGGCCACTGTGGTCGCGGCCAGACCCTGTGCTGGCAGAGGCCGGCGTCGCCGGTGAATTGTTCGTCGCCAAGATCCGGACCGGCCTGGCCGGCGTCCTTCTTCTGATTCCCGCCATGGACTTATCGTTCTTCCCCGGAGATACCAGAGAAACCCTGGTTGGCCTTGGTCTTACGTCGGGGATATTTCTTCTTTCCGTCATCGTTTATTGGCTTGTCTCCCGGGAGTACAACCCTTCATGGCTGAGTTTTGCCACCAGCAGCTTTGACGTCACGCTGGTGAGTGGCGCACTGACGGTGTTCTTTTTTCAGAACCAGCCCCACACGGCGGTGAACAGCAAAGTCATCTTTGAAGGTTACTTCCTCGCCATCAGCGCCACGTGCCTGCGTTACGATAAGCGAGTCTGCATCAGCGCTGGATTGCTGGCCCTGGCGGAATATGCGGCGATTGTCGTTTTCGCAGCCACGCACTGGGACCTGAACAGTTCGGCCTTTGCGCCTTACCCTTATGGGATGTTCGGCTGGTCGGCCCAGATATCGCGGCTGATTATTCTGCTCACCGCATCCGCGCTGAGCCTTTCGTTGGTCATCCGCAGCCACAAGCTGCTGCAACTGGCCACCATCGACGCGCTCACCGGTCTCTTCAACCGGGGTCATGTCGACGACCGTTTCAGCATTGAACTGAGCCGGGCTCGCCGTTACCACAAGCCTCTTACCATTGCAGTCATTGACGTGGACCACTTCAAGTCACTCAACGACGCGTACGGCCATGTGGCCGGCGATCAGGTCTTGCGGAATATCGGCGCGATTCTTCGTAACTCATTCCGGGAAAGCGACACCGCGGGACGCTACGGTGGAGAAGAATTCATTGTGATTCTGCCCGAGACCGGCATCGAAGCAGCCGGGCAAAAGCTGGAATCTTTGCGGCTATTGGTGGCCGACAGTCCGTTTGCTCTCCCCCGGCCCGGCGAAAATGCGAGCGTGACGATCAGTTCGGGATTGGCCAGCTTCCCGCGGGATGGAGAAACTGCCGGAGAATTATTCGCCACAGCCGACAAAAGAATGTTCCAGGCAAAACGGGAGGGACGTAACCGCGTCGTCGCTGGCCCGATCATGCCGGCTGCCGTAAATGGCTAAAGAAGCTAGAAAGAGAGAAGCTGGAAAAGAAGGCTAACTTACCACTCGTCAAACCATCGCGGCCGTTCTGGTCCTTTCACCCCCCCGGTCTTCCATTGACCCTCCTACCCTATCCGGCCTAAACTTGAGTTTTCCCGCACATTTGGAGGGACTCTGAAGTTGAACATTCCAAAGCTTGTCGCTTGCCTGCTGGTCTTTTTCATACTCTTTGCGGCGGCGATTTCCCCAGCTTTTGCCCAGGCCACTAAAGCTCAACTGGAAGTGACCGAGAGTTTTTTCACCATGGCGGCCGCGCTGAACAGCTGCGGCTATGATGCTGGTCTGGAAAACTCGGTGCCTATAAGACAGGCCGTCCGGGCGGAAGTGCAGGCGGCAATCCAGAAGTCGCCGGACGCCCTGCACGCGCGCGACGCGATCTGTTTTTTCCAGCGCGAACACCAGCCTGGCAACACTCAGACCGATATTACGCAATACATATCTCTGGCCCTTGAACTTACCGATCCTCCAAACTTCACTACCACTTCGCCGGAAGCCGATCTTTCTCCGGATGCCGCGCACGTTTTGGGTGTGCTTCCATTGCTGAGAAAGTTCTACGCGGCCGCGGACACGCACTCTCTGTGGCTGAAGCACAAGGCGGAATATCAGGCGCTGGTGCAGCAATTTCACGATCCTATTTCGCAGGAACTCACGCGCACGGATTCTTATCTAAAGTTGCCGTTCACCAACTATCCCGGACAGCGCTTTGTGGTTTATCTGGAACCCATGCTGGCGCCGTCGCATATCGATTCGCGTAATTATGGCAGCAATTATTACGTGGTGATCTCGCCCACGCAGGATGGCCGCGTACGCATGGAAGAGATCCGCCACACGTATCTTCATTTTGTATTGGAACCGCTGGCGCTGAAGCATGGACTTTCCATGAAGCGCCTTGAGCCGATTCTTCAGGACCTGCAATCGGCTCCGATGAACCCTTCATTCAAGGAAGACATTTCCCTGCTGGTAAATGAATCGTTGATCCGCGCGATTGAAACACGCATGGCAATCGCCAAGTCCGACGAACGCGCGCGCAATGAGACCGTGCAGCGGGCCATGGAAGAAGGCTTTATCTTTACCCGCGACTTTTATGACGCGCTGGAAGCTTTTGAAAAAGAGTCTTCCGGAATGAAAGATTCCTACGGCGACTTCCTGCACAACCTTGATCTGGACCGCGAACGCAAGCGCGTGCGCAACATTACTTTTGCGTCGCGCGCCACGCCGGAAGTCATCAGCGCAAATCGCGTGGTGCCACAATCCAAAATGCTGGACGACGCCGAGCTGAAACTTTCGTCCGGCGATGCGGACGGCGCCCGCAAGATCGCCGAGCAGGTGCTGCGTAACAATCGCGGTGGCGACGAACCTTCACGCGCTACCTTTATCCTTGCGCGCGTGGCCACCCGGGCCGGCAACATGGAAGATGCTCGCTTGGCCTTTGAGCAGACCGTGGAATCTTCGCACGATCCGCGCACGCTGGCCTGGAGCCACATCTTCCTGGGCAGAATTTATGACATCCAGGGAAAGCGCGATCAGGCGGAACTGCACTATAAGGCTGCGCTGGCTGCCGGCGACCCCGCGGCAGACACCAAAGCCGCGGCCGAAAGGGGCCTGACCTCACCGTACGAACATAAGTCGCCACGCTAATTTTGCGTACGGAGAGGAAGCCGAGGAAACCTAACACCTATGAAGTTTTATCTGACGCGTTTGCCTGTCGCCATCTTTCTTGGCCTGCTGTTGTTTGTAGTCCCGGCGTGCGCCATTTCTCATGCACAAAAGGCGTCAGCATCGCCCACGCCCGCCGAGCAGCGCCGTCCGCAGGCCAAAACCAAAGCCGAGCTCGCTGACTACAACACCGCTTACGCTGTGTCCGGCGGTGACGCCATGGAAAAAGCGGCCACCGACTTTGCCGCCAAATACCCAACCAGCGAACTGCGCGGGTTCCTTTACTCCAAGGCCATGCACGAATTTCAAATCGAGAACCGGCCGGACAAAATCCTGGCCATGGCGGAAAAGGTGTTGAGCGTTGATCCTGACAATCCGCTGGCCCTGGTTATGTCCGCGACCATCCTCTCCGACGTCATCAAGGATGACGACAAAGATCGCCAGAAAAAGATTGATACGGCAATAAAGAACGCGACGCGCGCCTTGCAGACCGTGGACACTGGCCTGCCCGCTCCGGCCGCCGCCACCCCGGAACAGTTTGCCGCCTACAAGAATTCATTGCGTTCCATGGCGCATTCGGCCCTGGGAATCACCGAATTAAAAGCCGGAGACAACGCCGCCGCCGAGAAAGAACTTCGTGCTTCGGCTGATCTGAACAAGGCCGCGCCGGATGGCTTCGTCCTTTATCACTTGTCATTGGCCCTGGACCACCAGCACAGGAACCTTGAAGCGCTGGATGCCGTTCAGGACGCCCTACGCGCCCTGAAGCCGGAAGAAGACATCGCCAAGCTGGCCCAAGGGGAACGCGTGCGGCTGGTGTTCCAGTCCATGCTCGACTACCAGACTGAAAATGTTCCGGACAAGATGCTGGCCATCTGCGATAAAGCACTGGCGTATGCACCCAACGATCCTGTGGCGCTTGCCCTGAGTGCGTTTTTGATGGCGGATTCATTGAGCGATTCCGATAAAGATCCACAAAAGGCCGCCGCGATCAGGAAGAACGCCAACAGCGCTTTGCAGAATGTTGACGCCGGCTTTGCCGCACCCGGCGGCGCCAGCGCCAGCCAGGTGGCGGTCTACAAGACTTATCTCAGGACAAAGGCCCACATGGCTCTGGGCATGACGGCCCTCAAGACGGGCGACGATGCCGGAGCGGAAAAAGAGCTAAAAGCCACCTACGAACTCAACAAAAGTACGCCGGACGGCTTTGTGATGTACCACCTCGCTCTGGCCCAGGACCACCAGCAGAAATATGCTGAAGCACTCAACTCGGTGGAGATCGCAGTACGCGTCCTTGCTCCGAATGACGACCTGATGAAGCTGGCCCAGGGAGAGCGCAGCCGGTTGACGCTGCTGGTGAAACCAGTTGGTACCCCCAAATAGATCGCGGCAAGCCGGGTAAATGCAGTATTTTGTATGTAGCAACAGCACCGTACCCCCGCCGGGAAAAGCCTAGTTCGTTGGGGCCAAGAGATCATTCGTATGAAGAAAGCTTTCCTGATCGTCGCCATTTTAGCCGTCATGACCACGGGCGCCGCGCTGGGCCAGACGCCGGCTCCGCGTCAGTTGCATGCCCATTCCCAGCAGGAAGCTGATGACTACAACGCTGCTTTTGCCTCGCGCGGAGGCGCGGCACTGGAAAAAGCCGCTGATGATTTTTCCGCAAAGTACGCGACCAGTGAGTTGCAGGCCTCTTTATATGTCGGCGCCATGCGCGCCTACCAGCAGGAAGAAAACGCCGGACGCATGCTGATGATGGGCGCAAAAGCCCTCAGCTTCGATCCTGATAACCCGGTGGCCCTGGTCCTGACCGCATACGTGATGGCGGACAATCTCAACGCCACGGACCGTGATCGTGGCCGGCAAGTGGACGAGATCAAGAAGAACGCGACCCGCGCGCTACAAACCATGGACGCAGCTTACATCCCTCCAGCCGGCGCCACGCCCGACCAGATCGCTGCTTACAAAGCCGGATTGCGGTCCATGGCTTATTCCGCGCTGGGTATTGCCAAACTCAAGGCGGGAGACGATAACGGCGCGGAAAAGGACCTGAAAGCCGCGGCCGAACTCAATCGCGTAAAGCCGGACCCATACATCTGGTACCATCTCGCCCTGGCCCAGGACCATCGCAAGCAATATTCCGCGGCCCTTCGTTCCGTGGAGCAGGCCATGCAGCTTGCCAGTTCCAATCCGGAATTGCAGCGTCTGGCGGAAATGGAACATGAAAAACTTCTGGGCTTGACCGGCAAGGGACCTAAACCGCCCGCGCCCGTCACGCAACCGCAATAATTACACCGCATGGAAATGACCTCGGACCTGAAAGCTCTGGAAACCACGCTCGGACATCAATTCCGCCGTCCGGAGCTGCTGGAGCGCGCGCTCACGCACAGTTCGCATGCGCATGAAGAGTCCAAGGCCGCCGGCGCGGAAAACGAAATCCAGGACAACGAGCAATACGAGTTCCTGGGTGACGCCGTGCTGGGCATGGTAACCAGCCAGTTGCTATTTGAACGCTTCCCCACTTTCCATGAAGGCCAGCTCTCCAAGCTCAAGGCGCATTTAGTCAGCGCCGGACACCTGGTAGGCGTGGCGGCCCGGCTCGACCTTGGCCGCTTCTTGCGTTTGGGCAAAGGCGAGGAACGCAGCGGCGGACGCGCCAAATCCACTTTGCTTTCTGACGCCATGGAAGCCGTGATCGCCGCGCTGTATCTCGACGCCGGCATGGACCTGACTCGCGAATTCATCATCCAACAGATTCTTCAGCCCGAGCTGGAACGCATCAGCACGGAAAGCGAAAGTGAATTCAGCCTGGCGGACTACAAATCCGCCTTGCAGGAACTTCTGCAATCCAGCGGACGACTGCAACCGGTCTACGCCACGGTGAAAGAAGAAGGTCCGGACCACCGCAAGATGTTCACCGTGGAAGCCCGCATCTTCCATATTGGCCAGAACAAGCCGGAGTTTGTCTTCCGCGCCAACGGAGCCACGAAAAAGAAAGCGGAACAACTGGCGGCCCAGCAGGCGATAGAGCACATGAAAGGGCAGACCACCGAGAGTGCGAGTGAGACACCGAGTACCGGTCAGGATGCAACTCCGGGTGCGGATAGATGACGACGCACCCCTCGGACACACCACTCGACCCTCGGCCAGAGTCTTCCTCCCAGCAGGCGTCACCCGAGCAGGCGTCCGTCGTTCAGACTCCACTCGAAAAACCCGGCAACGATTTATCGGCCGCCGCGAATGCGGCTGATTCGGAAGCAACCACCCCTGCCCCAGACATCGCTACGAACGATATCGCTACGAATCAGGACGAACCCGCAGCAGCCGCGCCGGCTCCGTACCATACTGAAGCTGGTCCCACGGGGTTGAAGTTTGTGACCTCGGTCCTGGTCATCGTCGTTTTCCTGATCACGTTTGTGGTACAGGCTTTTCGCGTGCCATCAGAATCCATGGAAAACACCTTGCTGGTGGGCGATTTCCTGCTGGCGGACAAAGTACATTTCGCCCATGGCGGAGAGTTCCTGGACCGTTTGCTCCCCTATACTCCGGTCAAGCATGGGGACATCGTTGTTTTCCGTTATCCCGTTGACCCTTCGCAGTATTTCGTGAAGCGCGTGGTGGGTGTTCCCGGTGATCGCATTCGCCTGACCAACAAAACGGTTCTACTCAACGGTAAACCGCTGTTGGAAGATTACGCCGTCCACAACTTGATGGGTTTTGACGCCTACCGCGACGATTTCCCGCAACCGAACCGTTACTCGCGTGACGTGGACCGCCGCTGGCGCGGCAACCTGCCGCGCTTTGTGAACGGTGGCGAGCTCACGGTCCCCGCCGGACAATACTTTGTGATGGGTGACAATCGTGACCGCAGCCTGGACAGCCGTTACTGGGGCTTTGTACCCCGGGAAAGCATCATGGGACGCCCGCTGGTCATCTATCTGTCCGTGGCCGGACCGCCGGAGCCCGAAGGGGCCACCTCAAATGATAAACTCTTGCATTCGGGACAAATGCTGGCCCACTTCTTCCAACTGGCCCGTTGGGACCGCATGTTCCGTCTTGTGCGCTAACAAGTTAGACACTTGCGTTCGAAAAGCTGATAAATCCGCCCCAGGAAAACGCCATTGCAAGATAAAAGCCTAACGAAGAAACCCGGCAAGAAGAACGATAAGAAAAACGGTAATCCTAAGGAAAAGGCAGGCCCAGCTGAACAGCCGGAGCGGCAGAAAGAGACCTTGCCGGAGTCTATTCACAGCATTGCATCCGTGCTGGTATCCGGCCTGTTTATCATCACTTTCGTTTTTCAAGCCTTTGAAATCCCCTCGGGTTCCATGGAAAACACTCTGCTGATTGGGGACCACGTTTTTGTCGATCGCCTGGGCCCAACCGCCAAAGCCAGCTATACCGGCCCGCTGGTTCCCTACCGCGACATTCATCGCGGCGAAGTGATCGTGTTCCTCACGCCCAACCCATCGGAACCAGGGTTGTTCCTGGTCAAGCGGATCATGGGCACCCCCGGCGACCGTCTTCATTTGGAAAAAGGCGTCCTGTTCATCAACGGAGTGGCCCAGAAAGAGCCCTACCTTAATCCCGTGCACGAGGACAAGCTGTACGAGGACAATTTTCCCAGAGAGCCGGCTTATGCCCTTACCCGGCAATGGGAAGACGATATGCCCACGCACATCCAGGCGGGCGAACTGGTCATCCCACAGGGCTACTACTTTGGAATGGGCGATAATCGCAGTGGTAGCCGAGATAGCCGTTTCTGGGGACTGATTCCGCGAGAAAATATCATTGGACGGCCGTTGTTTGTCTACTGGTCATTTCAAACGCCGGCGGACCAGGTAAACAAGACCACGTTCCAAGACCGCATTTTCTTCCTGTTTCACATCATCACCCACTTTGTGGGTGAGACCCGCTGGAACCGGATGTTTCATGCGGTCCACTAGAAACCGGTCTACTGGAAATTAAAGAACAAGAAACAGGTACATACTTTTGCTGACCAGCCCTGCCACGACTGAAGAAGAAGTAAAAAACGCGCCGCCCGAGCCGCCCAAGGAGACTCTACCGGAGTCCATTGCCGGCTTTGCGTCAGTGTTTGTGGTGGGACTGTTCATCATTACCTTTGTGATCCAGCATTTTGAAATTCCGTCCGGCTCCATGGAGAACACGCTGCTCATTGGCGACCACGTGTTCGTTGACCGCCTGGTGCCTACTGGAAAAGCGAGCTTTCTTGCGCCGTTGTTTCCTTACCGGGATATCCGTCGCAATGAGATTGCGGTTTTTGTTCATCCCGCCGAACCCGGCACTTATCTGGTGAAGCGCATTGTCGGAGTGCCGGGAGACCGCATCCATCTGCGTGACGGCAAACTGTACTTGAACGGTGTGCTCCAGGCCGAACCATACGTGATCCGCAATGGCACCCGTGACATCTATCGCGACAACTTCCCCGCGGTAAGCCCCTTGGAATCGTTCGGCGTGGCCGATACCGGCCGCAAGACGTTGCCACCGAATATCCACGGCCAGGACCTGGTGGTCCCGGATGGCTATTACTTTGCCATGGGTGACAATCGGGATAACAGCAATGACAGTCGCTACTGGGGCCTGGCGCCGCGCGCCAACTTCATGGGCCGCCCGTTGTTCATCGCCTGGTCGCTCAACCAGACGGAGACTGATTTTGAACCCAAGGGCGTAGGCGAGCGCATCATGGCTTTTCTGAATACCGCGATCCACTTTGTGGGTAAGACCCGGTGGAACCGCGTGCTGCGGCTGGTGCACTAATGGAAAAATCCACGCGCACCAAAATCATCATCGCCGTGGCCCTGCTACTGGCCCTGGGAATCTTTCTGCCACCCAACATCAACGGCGTCCGCTTTAAAGACTCGTTGGCGCAGACCCTGAGCGGAGCCATGGGACGTGAAGTAAAAATCGGCCAGGTAAAATTCCGCGCCCTGCCGCGTCCGGGATTCGATCTTTACAACTTCCAGGTGATGGACGATCCCGCCTACAGCGCGGAACCGCTTTTACTCTGCGGCAAAGTCACCGCCGATCTTCGTCTGATGTCCCTTTGGGAAGGCCGGCTGGAAATCGCCAACCTCAAGCTCACGGACGATAGCACTCCGCCCAGCATGAATCTGGTCTACAACCAGGGCCACTGGAACCTTGAGTCCCTGCTGCTTCGCGTAGGGCAGGTTCCCAGCGCACCCACGGCCAATCGCCGCGCGGAACAACGCGCCCGCTTTCCTTACATTGAAGCCGTGGGCGGCCGCATCAATTTGAAAATCGGTCCGGAGAAAAAGCCTTACACCCTCACCAACACCGATTTCGCTCTCTGGCTGGCAGCAGAAGATGTGTGGCACGTACGCCTGGAAGGCCACCCGGTGCGTACCGACCTGAATTTGAATGACACTGGCACAGTAAGGCTGGAAGGCGATATGCGTCGTTCGCGCCAACTGGGAGACCTGCCGGTAAACATGGACCTCTCCTGGGACAAAGCCCAGCTCGGCCAGTTCTCCAGTTTGATCTCCGGGCATGATCGCGGCTGGCGCGGTGGCTTGAGCGGCTCAGCCCAGCTCAAAGGCACACTCGCCAATCTGCACGTAACGGCGGCCGCGGATCTCACAAATTTCCGCCGCTATGACATCAATCGCAACCAGATGCCGCAGTTCAAGGCGCGCTGCCTGGGAGACATGCTCCACGGCGAGATGGACCTGAAATGCACAACGCCGCTGGAACCCGGCGGACTGGTCTTCAATTTCAGGTGGTCCACCAACACGCCGCGCAATTACGACATGTCCATGACCGCCACGCGCGTGCCTATGTCATTCGTGACTTTGTTTCTCCGCCATGCCCACGCCACGCTGCCGGACGATCTCACCGCAACCGGCGATTTCAGCGCCGGCTTTGGCTTCCACTATCGTGACGGCGTGCGTGACTGGCACGGCACCGGCATGACGTCAGCCTTCATGCTGCAATCCGCCATGGCGGAAAAGCCTTTTCCAGTTAGTCCCATTCGTTTCCATGTGGGCATCCCGGAAACTCCGCCGGCGCTGCTGGCCAGAAAGGTCAAAGGCGCGCCGCAAAGTCCGTTGCCGCAGCCGGACAGCCTGACCATTGATACTTTCCAGGTCCAACTGGGCCCCTCCACTTCCCTGGAAATTCAGGGCAACATGGACGGCAACGGCTATTGGGTCGGCGCCAAGGGAATGGTTCCTTTAGAACGGCTGCTGGTGCTGGGCAAGGTTGGCGGCTTCCCTTCGGACGTAACCAACACCACCGCTTCCGCCATCGTTGACCTGAACGTCAGCGGCCCGTGGGCCGACTTTGCGCCATCCAGACTTCACGGCACGGCCCACTTGCAGAACGTGGCCTCGTGGATCACCGGCATCAAGGACCGGCTGCTCATCAGCGAAGCGGACGTGGTAATCACTGACACCGAACTTTCCCTCAAGAATATTTCCGCGCAGTTTGAACACTCTCCCGTGGCCTTTACCGGCACCATCAGCAATCCCTGGGGATGCCAGGGCGCGCCGCCGTGTCCCTTGCAATTTGATCTGCATGCGGAAAAGCTCACGTTGTCCGATGCCGGCCAGCTCATTGGCGCCGGCGAAAAAGGCTGGAACCTTCCATTCTTCTCTTCCGATTCGTCCGGCAAGCTGCCGGCCTTCCGCGCTAACGGAACACTTTCTTTTGGCCAGTTCACCGTGGCCGAACTGCCGCTGGAAAAATTCACGGCCAAGGTAGAGGTCAGCGAGAAAGCTTTGCAAATAACAAAGATCTCCGCCAAGCTGGCCGGCGGAAACGTTGACGGTGATTGGAAACTGGATTGGAGCGCCGCCCAACCACATTACACCGCTTCCGGCGCGGTCACCGGCGTGGCGCTCGATCACCTGCCGACGGAAGCTTCAGACATTGTACTGGCCACTTCATGGGTCACCGGCAAGGCTGACTTGAAATACGCGTTCCACTTTGACGGATCAGCCGCCAAAGACATGCTGGCCAGTGCTTCCGGCAAGCTGGATTACTCGATCACCAACGGACTCTCGAAAGCCCTGTTGCTCGATTCCACCAAGCCATTGAAATTCCAGAGCTTCCAGGGATCGCTGGAACTGGACAAGCAAACTTTAAAAGTGCTGCCAAGCAAATTTAAAGCGGAACCCCGCATCTATGAGTTGAGCGGGACCATGTCTCTGGCGGACAAGCAGGCCAAGCTGAAACTGACCAGCAATACAGCTCGCTGGGACGTAACCGGCGCTCTGGACCAGCCGCACATTGCCGGTGGCCAGGCAACGGCTGCCAGTACCGCGCGTTCCCGCTAGAAGCACGTAAGAGAATCCGAACTCATGAAGACCAGCCGCCGTATCCTTAACCTGCTTTTGCTGCTCAGCATCGCTTTTCTGATCAGCCGCCGCGCAGTTTTCTTTGCGGGGCCCGCGCCTGTCAGTGAGCCGGCAACGCAATCCGGCATGAGCGCCCGGACACCTTCTACTCGTTTAGTAAATGGCGGTTCCTCTCGCCGTCTGGCGGAAAGCATGCACGCCAAGATCGGCTTCATCCAGGAAAACGGCGCGCGTCCCCGGCCGCAGCCGGTCGCGACGGTGATGACGGAAGAAGAAATCAACGACTACCTGGCTTCAGATCACGTCGAGTTGCCCAAAGGAGTGGAGAAAGTCACGCTGCAAGGTCACGCCGGGATGGTGACCGCCTTACTTAAAGTTGATTTCGACAAAATTCGTGAAGGACAGCGCTCTTCTAATCCTCTGCTGGGCATGTTTAGCGGGACGCACAACGTTATGGTGGAATCAGACGCCGCCGGATCCGGTGGTCAAGGACGAGTCCACGTGCGCACCGTGACTCTGGACGGAGTGGAAGTCCCCCGTATTGCTCTGCAATATTTTGTGGCTAAGTACCTTACGGCCAAGAACCCCAACATCGGACTGGACTCACAGTTTCCATTGCCGGATAAGATTGACACGGCGGCGGTGGGCTACCACAAACTTACGGTCACGCAAAAATAAGTGGATTCGGACGAGCTACTTCTCTTTGCTCTCTTTGTCCTCTTCGATATTCAGCACGTGCACAGTCTGCTTCTTGGCATCGAGAGTGCCGGTGACTTTGACTTTCAAGCCGGCAAATCTTTCAGGCGCCACCTGGTCGTCAAGTCGGTAGACGTCCTTCTTGGTCACTAGCACGTACTTGCCGCCCATTTCCTTTACACAGCGCAGCGTGCAGCTTTTGTCGTCCGTGGCGCCGTAAACGCCTTTCTTTTCCATCCACTCGTGTGACCGGCTGTCGGAATGGACGTTGAAAGCGCACTGGCTGTCGGATATCGCGCCGGCAACTGTTATCACGCCGTCCTTGCCGGACGGAACTGTGCTGGACGATGCCGCATACGAGACCAGGGCCAGTCCAAGAACTGATGCCGTTATGATTGCCTTGTAATCAACTGCCTTCTGCATGTAACGATTTCCCTCTCAATGTAGCTAACTGGCGTTCTCCCGATGGAGTGCGCAGGCCCTTGCCGGTTACGGCAAAACGATCACTTTCATCCGCATGCCTTCGTGGTCGCCGCTGCAAATCACCGTGCAAAGCACTTCATACTCGCCCGGTTCAGTGGGCGCCGCCACCGTAAATTCGTTTATCCCCGGCTTCAACTCAAAATCCCAGGTATTAACCCGCGCCCGGTCGCGCGCGCGCAACATGGTAAATCCGTGGACCATGCCGTCGCGGCTCCATGTCTTGCTTTTACGCGCGTCAATTCGCAACAACACCTGCTCACCCGCCTTGAGCGTGACGACCGGTTTGTTTTGTCCTGGGACTTTGAAATGACTGTCTTTGTCCGCCAGGATTTCGATCACGTGGTCTTGCCCGTACGCCGGCAGACACGCGACCACAGACGCAACGGCAAAAACCGCCGCTACGAGCAAGACCGAACCCCGGATTTTGTACTGCTTGAAAATGTTCATGGCTATTGGGTCATGTAACGCAATATCAATTTGCGGTCTTCGTCCGTGATGTTCGCGCGCACGCGCATGTGGCGCAGGATGGTGGCCATCATGCGGGGCGGAAACGTGGGCGGCGACGCGTGACAGCGCGCACAGTTGGCGCGGAACCGCTTCTCGCCTTCCAGCCGCATGGCCTTCTCGTTCTGTACAGGATGACTGGCTGTAGACGATGGTGCTGAGTCCTTGGCTTTGGTTTCCAGAGCTTTGTCTTCGACGTTTTCTCCTGCGGCGGGATTTGCCGGTACGCTGGCCGCCGCGGACATCGCCAAAAAAACCGCCGCCAGCACCAACACCACGGAGATTCCGTGCCGCATCTTCACTTGGAAAGATTTCACAGGGCACCTCCGCCCGGCCACGCCGACATCACAAAACGATAAGTCATGCCAACGGTCCAGAGGTTCGCATTTCGTCCGGCGATAAACTGGCGTCCGTAGTTCACCGTGCCGCGCACATCATTAGCAAAATAGTAGTTCACGCCGCCGTCAGCCTGGTTGGCGTCCAGCCCCAAAGCGCCAAGTTTCTTGATGGTGGCTGCCTTCAGGTTGGGAGCAGCAAAGAACTGTTGTGCCCGCGCGGCGAACTCAACGCGTTTCAAGCTGGGGATCTGACTGAGGCGATACACGCCTTCCACCCAATAGCCACTGCCTTTGGTTCCCGACGTCCGCACGTATTCAGACCGCACGCTCAGCGGCACACGGTAGGGTTGCCAAATGAAGTGCGCACCCACGGAGTGCGGACGATCAGCCTGCAACACCTGCTGGTAAGACGCTCCAAATTCCACTCTTTGATTCGGAAAGAAAAAGCCGATTCGTCCGCCCGTGGAACGGTCCGTGGCCACAATGTGATTGGTATTGTTGGCGGAAAAATAGAAAGCGTAGTTAAAATTCACTTTGTCGCTACCTGCGGGAACGCCGCCGCGCAACATGCCGCCAAGAGCCGAAAGACTGGCAATCGGCACCGCGGTTGGCGTCACCTGCAGAGCGCGAATCCAGCTAGGCGCGAGCCGCTCGCCGTAAATCCCAAACGGCGTGGTAAACCGTCCGCCGGTTACCGTTACATATTTGGTGATGTAGTTGGCCTGTGCGTATACCACACCGTAAGCGAACTTTCCGGCAAAGTCGCCTTGCGCGTTTTTGGAATAAGTTTCCGCAAGCGCGCCTCTGGATTCAATCAGCCAGTTGTCGCCAATAGGAATCAACAGCAGCGGGCTCAGGGACGGCGCATCCTGTACCTGGCCGGCGGTCACGCGGGTGAAATAACTCGTGTACCCGGTCAGCACCGGGACCGGGCTGATCCCCAGTTCCTGGTCGATAGAGCCGCCTCGCGAGTAGCTTTGAGAATTGCCTTGGACGGCCGGTGAGCCTTGGGCCGGAGACGAATTTTCGTTCGGCGCAGAGCTTTGGATTGTGGAATTTTGGGGCAGCGCGGCATTCGGGCCTGCGTCCTGGCCGAGGGCGGCCACGGCGAGCGACAAGGCGCCGGGAAGCGCTGCACGCACTAACTTTCGAAAACAAAACCTAACACTGCGCATAATCGTTCTTTCTGAAAATGCTGCTTTCTAAAATGCAGGCAAAACTTGTCCCGGAAGGCCCTATATATAGCGGTACTACTGGTATTGCCTCAAGAGTACTGAGGTAACAGGGTTCTGCCTTATAACTGTCTACAAGTGAATCAGTTAGAGATGGTTGCCGGGAGCGTGCATTTGCGGGGAGCGAATTGGCCAACTAGCCGGCAAGAGATTCAAGGGTTTGCACGGCATCCGCGGGAAGCTGTAGCTGCCGGCTGGCCAGGTCTTGCTGCATGTGCTCGGCGTTGGTGGTGCCGGTTAGCGGTAACATGCCCACGGCGCGGGCGTAACTAAAGATGATCTGCGCAGGCGTAGCGCCCAGTTGCGCTGCCAGGGCGCCGACCGCGGGATGGCGGAATACTTCAACGTTCGCGGTGAGCAGAGAGAATCCCTGATAGGTGATGTTGTGCGCGCGGCAAAACGCCCGGACTTTGCGGTCCCAGCCGAAACGCGCATAGCAGCGATTCTGGACGAACGCCGGCAGTTCCGTCTTGCTGGCGGCCATCTGCTCCAGATGGCTGATGGCCACGTTGCTCACTCCTAGAAGCCGCGTCCGTCCGGCGTCGCGTTCGCTCTTCATGGCTTCCCATACTTCGGCATCAATGTCCGTCCAGTCATGACCGGAAGCCGGACCGTGAAGGACATAACTGTCCACATAGTCCGTGTCGAGATGTTGGAGCGAACTGGCCATGGACTGCGCGACCTGCGTGGAGAAACCGGCGTTGGGATCATACGGCAGGCGATCGTCCTGCCCCGGCTGGTATGTGTATTTGGTTTGCAGGAAAAGGTCTGCGCGAGTGACCACGCCGGCGCGATACGCCGCTGCCAGCCCTTGGCCGACGCCTTCTTCATAATAATGACGCCGCTGGTTAGCCGTGTCGATGCCGCGGAAGCCCGCTTTGATCGCCATCTCTGTGAGCGCAGGCGTACGGTCTTCCTTCCAGGCAGTGCCGTAGAGAAAATCTGGGACAGGCGAATTTTGCGGCGTAGTCATCAGGATTGTTCCGCCCTGAATCCTACCAAATCGGCCACCTCGACTTTCGCCGGCAAGAATCCGCGCAACTATCGTGAATCGACGCTGGACTGCGGAGAATCCAATTTGGGAAATAACGGTCTTGTCTTCGTGCTAGTCTTCGTGACAAAAGCCTGAAGAAAGTCTTTGTCCCGTAAAGCCGAAAGGCACGATTTCCGGTTGGGCCGTTATATGATTAAGGTTCAAAAGTATTTCAAAAGGAGCACATGGCGCCCATGCCACGTTACGAGTACCGCAACCTGCAACCGCTGCCCGCAGCGGAGAAGGTGTTTCTGGACTGGATCCAGAAACTCGATGAGCAATTCGCCAACCGCGACATCGAGCATCGCTGTACCGTCGTCCGCAATGCGCTCCATGAGATCTACCTGGGCCGTCCGTACGTCGAACCCGCGGTCAACGCGCCGCTGGCTGAGCAAGCCATGGTGTACAACTTTGATCCGCGCAACATCACCCTGGAACCGGAATATTACGGCGACATTGACGCCGCCAAGTACGCTGAGCGCAAACCGCTGATCTGGTTCTGGATGATGTTTGACCAGTCGTCACTCGGCATCAATCACTGGCTGGGCTTCCGCGTGCGTTACATGCTGGCGAAACACATCTTCAAACATGTGGGCAAGAACGTGAAGATCTTCCACCGCGTGGAGTTCTCTTACGGCTACAACCTCACCGTGGAAGACAACTGCGTGATTCACAAGTACACGCTGCTGGACGATCGCGGAGAGATCGTGATCCACGAAGGTTCCTCCATTTCCGACTACGCCAACGTGTATTCGCATGACCATGATTTGAACGACGGCATGATCGTAACCAACCGCAAGACCGAGATCGGTCCCAAGGCGCGCATCACGTACCACTCCACGGTAATGAGCGGCGTGCGCGTGCATGAACACGGACTGCTGGGCTCACTGGGCGTGGCCACGAAAGATATCGAACCGTTTACTATCGCCGTAGGCATCCCAGCCAAGCCGGTGAAGGTGAAGACCATTGCGCCGCAGCATGCCGGAGCCAAGGAATCAAAGTAAGCCCACAACCCATGTCCACAGAAACCACCAATCCACGTTCTCGCGTGCTTAGCGGCATGCGTCCTACCGGAAAGCTGCACCTGGGCAACTACGTTGGCGCGTTGCAGAACTGGGTGAAACTTCAGCACACGCACAAATGTTATTTCTTTGTCGCGGATTGGCACGCCCTGACCACGGATTATGAAGACACTTCGCGCGTCGCCGACAACACGCTGGAAGTCCTGCTGGACTGGCTCGGAGCGGGGCTTGATCCGCAGTTGTGCACCATGTTCGTCCAGTCGCACGTGAAGCAGCACGCGGAACTCCATGTGTTGTTCTCCATGGTCACGCCGCTGGGCTGGTTGGAACGCGTGCCAACGTATAAAGAACAACAACAGAACCTGGCCACCAAGGATCTGAGCACATACGGTTTTCTCGGCTATCCTCTGTTGCAGGCCGCGGACATTCTGATTTACCAGGCCGACTTTGTCCCCGTGGGCGAAGACCAGGTCGCGCACGTGGAGCTGACGCGCGAGGTTGCGCGACGCTTCAACCAAATCTTTGGACGTAATCGCGGAGACGCGGCGGCATCCGCTAAGTCTGCTGCGACAAGCTCCGCGGGACTGATCCCCGGCGCCGCGGCGCTGATTAAAGAACCGCAGGTCTTGCTCACCAAGACGCCCAAGCTTCTTGGGATGGACGGACGCAAGATGTCCAAGTCTTACGGCAACTCCATCATGCTAAGTGAAGAGCCGGGTGATTTAGCGCAGAAGATCAACAACAGCGTGACGGACCGTCCGAAGCTCACGGACAAAGGCAATCCGGATAAATGCCCCGTCGGCAACTTACATCAGATCTTCAGTGACGCTGACCGGCTGGCATTCATCACCAAGGGCTGCACGCAAGCCAACATCAAATGCGTGGAGTGCAAAGCGCTGGCGATTGAGAGTACCGAAGCGCATGTGAAGCCGATCCGTGAGCGCCGCAAGCAGTTTGCCGCACAGCCAGACGTGCTGCGCAAGATCATCAAAGAAGGCGACCAGCAGGCGTACGACACCGCGGAAGAAACCATGCGCGCGGTGCGCGATGCCGTGGGGCTGTTCAGTCTGGATTCGATCGACCAACACATTCCGAAAGCGGCGTCGAAAGACCGGCTGCGCGTACCGGAAACGATTCACGCGGCGCAGACGCGCGACGAGCGCTGGGAAATACGAACGGCGGAGTGGCTGGAGAAAGTTTCCAGGATTCATCCTTTACGCAAAGACAAGCCGCGGACCTTCATCACCCGCAAGGGCCGCAAAGTGGGCGTACACACCGCCGCCGAGACTGACGGACGCTGGAAATTCACCGTCGCAGACCGCGCGTTGAATGTCCTGGCGTTGCTGGCCCAGGATCACGACCGCTATCTACACGACTATGTGCTTCCACCCAAACTCGTCCAGGACCACTGGAAGCAATTCCCTCGCGATGCTGGGAAGGCGATCATTGAAATAAAGAAGGATGGAGACAACGCACTTCTGGTAACCAGCCAGGGCGACGTCCCTATTCAGCAGTACGAAGGCGACTACTCGGCACTCCAGTAAAGCGGCCCGCAAGTCCCGGTCGCCATCCGTCACCAGGCAATAAAAAAAGAAAAAACCGAGTAATCCACAGGCTGGGCGACCGTCCAGCGGCGGAAAGCATTTAGAATTGAATGATTCAATTTTGTAATTGGGTAATTTAGTAATCGGGTAATTGAAGCGAGGCGGATGGAATGATGCCTGTGCCGTCAAAACATTACTCAAATTACTCAATCACCAAATTACCCAATTACCAAATCCCCTAAACCCTGGAGCTGATGACCAGGATTGAACTGGTGACCTCTCCCTTACCAAGGGAGTGCTCTACCAACTGAGCTACATC
>Ga0075024_100000028_pt1 | contig 34748 bp, 23 predicted proteins | sample Str013_2_FD_71389 | JGI IMG/M metagenome (GOLD analysis project Ga0075024, IMG submission 71389) | Freshwater sediment microbial communities in response to fracking from Pennsylvania, USA - Straight Creek_MetaG_SC_2013 | ecosystem: Environmental > Aquatic > Freshwater > Creek > Sediment... | reverse complement strand
TTGTTATTCAGTGATTCGCTGTTGGGATGCGCATTCAAACCCTCCAGGTAGGCTTCCAGCGCAGCCTCCTGGTTATTTATTTTTTCGTAGGCCATGCCCAGGTTTTCATATAACACTTCTTCACCGTTTCCGCATTTAATGGCTTCTTTGTAATGATGGATGGCTTTATCGTATTGGGCTTCTACAAAATAGAAAATGCCGATGCCGTTTTGGTAAATAGCGTTTGCGGGCTCCAGCTCAATCGTTTTAAGGTACGCCGCTTCTGCGTCAGCTGCCTTTCCCGATTTCTCGCACGCAAGGCCGAGATTGCTGTACAGCACCGATTCAGATGGACTCAGTGCTATTGCCTTCCGGTAATTGTCGATGGCTTTGTCCAGGTCTTCGCCCAAGTTAAAATACCCGATGCCAATTGAATTGTAACTGTTCTTGGTGGGCTCCAGTGCGTTGGCTTTTTCAAAAGAACTGATGTATTCTTTCCATTGCTTCAGCTGGCCATAACACAACCCAATGTTTTCGTAATACACCGCTTCTTTGGAATTGGCTTCAATGGCTTTTTGGTAATAAAGAATCGCGTTCTCCTGCTGCCCTGTTTTAAAGCAACAAACACCCGCCCTGTTATTATAATATTCATCAGCAGGCAAAAAAGACAATACGTGCTGGTAGGTTTTTAATGCGGCATCATATTGACCCAGTTTTTCTTCGTACTGGCCCAGTATACGCAGGTATTCTATATTGTCGGGGTCAAATGAAACGCCTTTGCGAATCACGTTTACTGCTTCGGCAATATTGTTTTCTTTTACCAGCACCAGCGCCATCCTGAAATAATAACTGGTTTGTTCGCCTGCCAGATCCAATAGTTTTTCATAGGCTTTTTTTGCTTCGTTCAGGTTGCCGCCGTCTTCATAAGCAAGGCCCAGGTTTTCCCAAAACACCGGAGAACGGCTGTCTATTGCAATGGCTTTCTGGTAATAATCAATGGCCTCAATAAATTTTTTCTGTTTGTAATAGCAAAGGCCCAGGTTATTGAGGTATACAGGATTGCCCGGTTCTTTTTCAATGGCTTTTATATAGGCTTCTTCTGCTTCTTTCCATCGGTTCAGGCTTTCCAGTGAAAGCCCGATGTTTTCAAAAAGAACCGCTTCTCCTTTGCCTAGATCAATGGCACGCTTAAAATAATCAACCGCTTCTTCGTGTCTTTTTTGCAAGGCATAAAAAACACCCAGCATGTTCAGGAAATTATAATTGTCGGGCTCAATGTTTACGGCCTGCAGGTAAGCTTCTTCGGCCTCTTTTAATTTATCACCCGCTCCTTCGTACGCCAGGCCAAGGTTATTGTAAAGGTCGCCACCGGATCTTTTGCTGGCGTCTGCATCGGACCTGGGCGGCTCAGTTTTATTCAAGTCGATGGCTTTCTTGTAGTTTATAATGGCGGCTTCAAATTTTTTCATCCGGTAATAAGCAATGCCCAGAAAATTGTAAAGGTTCCAGGTAGGATTTAGGGCAACCGCTTTTTCATAGGCGTCTGCCGCTTCGGGCCAGCAAGCCAGTTCTTCATTCATGAGGCCCAGGTTTTCGTAATATACCGGCAGGTTGGGGTTTAGCGCGATGGCTTCTGTGTAACAGGCTTTCGCTTCTTCTATTCTGCGATCTTCATAATACAGGTTGCCCAGCTCATTGTGTTTGAGCGCATTCTTCGGATCCGTTTCAATTACTTTTTTCAGGCTTGCTATAGCTGCTTCGTTGCTCATCCCATTTTGTATTTGCGGGTTTGTCTCTTTTATTTATGAAGGTCTTGCACTGGCGTCTTTTGTTGTGCGCATGGTGTCGGCTGTTTGCGCACTTTGCAACTCTTCTTTTTTTGCGCTGATGCCTTTTTCAGTTCGGTAACCCACCATGGCCCGTTTGGCCAGTTCAGGCATTTTCTTACCCAACTTTAAAGTAAGATCCAGGTAGGCTTCCGCTCTTGCTTCTGCGGGCAAGAGTTCCACTTTCAGGATCTCGGTTTCAGCGGCATCAAACAATTTTAATTGCTGAATGGCTTCTACACAACGCGGATGATCGATATTTTCATCAATCCAGTCGGAGAGTTTTTTACGATTGGGGTTTTCAAAGATTTTCTCCAGGTCCGTTTCCGCCAGGTTGCGGTATTTGGGGTTGAGGTATAAAATATAATCATCGGCCTTGCCATCAATTCTTTTGGCCGGGTCGGGAATTTTTTTATTCAGCGATAAGCGCAGTTGCCCGATGGTGTCTACCACTTTTGAATAAATTTTGCCCATGGTGCAAACTTCCTGTTCAGCTTCTACGCCTTCTTTGAGCGACCGAATCAAGGCTTCCGTAAAAAAAGTTGGATGATCGGTATTGTCCAGTGGAAAAGTTGATTCAGCGTCGGGGCCGGAAGAGAACATATAAAACGTACCCTTGATGTCTTTCATATTAGTTTGTAAAAAACCCGGCAAGTCGCCCTGCAGGCCTTCTAAAAACTCTGCCGCATAGCAGCAGTCGGCAATCAGAATTTTTCTCTCGGCATTGCATTTCTCCATCAGGCTTTTTATTCTTCCGGCAGAAATAGCCGAGCTGTAGATCAAATCGCCCCCATCTTTTTTTGTATCGAACGTGGCCCAGTAAAGCCCTTCATCGGGTATGGGCAGGCCATGACCGGCATAATAGGCAATCAATGTTGCGTCGTTGCCGGCGCAGCTTTTGGCAATCCGCTGAAATTCTTCCAGTATAAAACCAGCGGGCTTATTTAAATAGGGGTGAATGTTTTCTGCGGGAATGCCAACATTTTTGGTAAGTGCTTCCTGTAACTGCGACAGGTTTGCTTTTACGTTGGGTATATCGTGGTCGTGGCCAAGTTCAGGGAAATCCCCATTGGCAATCAGTATCACATGGGTTTTATCGTGCCTGATTTTTTCCACGTTTTATTCTTTTCATTTTTTCAGGGCGGCAATGGCAATGTTTTCTATCTGCTCTGCAGTAAGTTTACTGGTAGGAATCACAATATCGCCTACGTGAATGCGGCGATCGTATTTGGCAGCAAATACATTTAGCTGTGTAAGAAATTCTTTAAAGACATTGATTTGATCGGCAATGCTGATTAACACATTGCCCAGCAGCTTACCAAGTCCTTGTTCGCCGGGTTGGTGCGGTGCTCTTTCCAGCTCCAGTTTTTCAACGCCTTCAAGGTTTTGTTTGGCAATAAATTTCTGCAGTAAGCTGGCGTCTTCAACTGCAGAGTCGCTGTCAACCCGGATGCTGAGTTCCATGTTTTTTCTTTTAAAGTTATCGAATATCTTAAAACATAAAATACCACAAAGCGGGGGGTAGACGCAGCCCGCAGCATTTGTTCCATGGGGTTGGTCGCAACGCCGGGCCCTTTCGTAAACAGGCCAGCCCCTCAACCGGCTATTTTATTGGGCGATTGGTTTTTGCAATACCATTACTTCGTTCATTACAAAAGTGCTGCCACCATTGGTTTCTATATTGTACACTCTTTGTACGCCGCCGGCCGCTTCGGTCTTGCTCCACACTGTGTAGCGGTTGTAAACGCCGGTTTGTTTGTTTAAACAAAGCAGGGCGTCCCCTTCTTTTACCTGGCCTATCTTTTTCTCGCCGGTGGTGGTTATAACCGGGTGGTTGGGCGTTGCATTCAATTCTTTGGCAGAAAGTTTTGCGTAAATACCGGTAGCCGTGATTTTTTCTTCTGATGCGATTAGTAACAAGCGGGTAATGGCGTAATTTTTTTCCTGGTGCGATACAAGGGCGGTTACCACGGTGCTGCTTTCCTGCTTGGTTGCAGGATCAACGGTTATAATCTTATCGCCTTTTTTTATTTCGCGCAGCATTTTTTTACTGCCGTCGCCCATTGACACTTCCACGTCGCCCGGAAAACAAATATCCGTACCATAAGTGCCGGCTTCTCTTGAAATGTCTTTGCCCTGGTTGGCCGATTTATACAGCTGGTAGCCAAACTCCCGCGAGAGTACATAAGAAAGCTTCAACACAAAATTGGGCTCTATCTTATCGATGGCATGGATGTCTTCAAAATATTTCTCCCATACTTTGGCACCGGCCCTGAAATTGGGCAGACAGGCCTGGTAAAGGGTTCCTTTCTCATTGGTATAGTAAAGCAGTGTGCCGAGTTCCTGTTTGCCTTCGCGCAGCAATAACCGGTAAATGTCTACCCGCTTTTTTAGCCCGTCATCGCCCGTTATGAAATAAGGCTTCCTGCTTTCATAACGGTCAAGCACATAGGTATTATCGAATTTTACATAACTGTCGTTGTCAAGGTCTTTTATTTTAAAGGTCTTTGCCTTTTCATATTCTTCCATGGTAAAGGCGTGCAGTTTGGCACTGTCCTGCGCATTCACAACCCATTGAACCGATAATAAACAAAGTCCGAGAAAATATTTTTTCATGTTTTGTGTAATTGTATTTCAAGTTCGGGTGCGCGAGACACGCACCCGAATAGTATAAAGTATAAGCCGCAATGTGTAAGAAGGCCGTGCCTTCAACCTTGTGTCTTATTAAGAAATTTCTTTAAATGCAGCAGCAAATGCTTCCATTTCATCCATTCTGCCGATGCTGATGCGGCACCATTCTTTGTTATTAAACTTCCAGGAACGGACACCGACGCCACGTTTGCCCATTTCATTTACAAACTGGATGCTGTCCATCTTTAGCGGAAACAACACGAAGTTGGTATAGGACGGCACATAGTCGTAGCCTTCTTTTTTCAAAGTGTCATAGAGAAATTGTTTGGATGCGACAGTTTTTTGCAAAGCGTCTTTCAAAAAAGGCAGGTCCTGGTAGCTGGCCATGGCAGCATGTAATGAGGTGGCCGACATCGCCGCAAAACCTGTTGTGTACAACGATAGTTTCTTAATCATTTCGGGTTGTGCAAAAGCATAACCAACACGCAAACCGGCAAAGCCATGCAGTTTGGAGAACGTGCGGGCAACAATTATGTTTTTGCCATTTTTTATGGCCCCAATCATGGTATTCGCTTTCGGATCGTCCAGGTAATCAATATAGGCTTCGTCTACAAAAACGGTTACCCGTGCCGACACACGATCAATAAATGCTTTTAGTTTTTCAACCTCCAGTACGGTGGCCGTAGGATTATTTGGATTGCAAACATATACCAGGCTGGTATTGCCATCTACTGCTTTTTCCATGGCATCCAAATCCAGTTTATACGCTGCCGTGAGTGGAATTTTTTTCCAGGTAGTATTCAATGCCGCAGCCTTTGTTGGCAGATCTTCATACGAAGGATCGCCACTGATGATATTTCCACCCGCCTTTTGGCTAAACAGGATGGCCGCAGAGAGTAAAATTTCGGAAGAGCCTGCACCCATGATCAGGTTTTCGGGTTTCAGCCCTTCGGTGTCTGAAATTTTCTGCATCAGTTCCTTTGCAAACATAAACGGGTACTGGTAGCTCTGGGCCATGGCATCCTGTATGGCCTGTTTGGCTTTTGGCGAAGGGCCAAATGGATTTTCGTTGGCAAATAACCTTGCTTTTAATTCTACCGGTGCGCCTAAAATGGCTTCCTGGTCTGAAATAAAATCATAATTATAACAGGTATTTACGTTGCGTGCAGAAAGTTTGTTCAGCAGTGCCGGTGCTATTGACAAGCCTCCAGCCAGCATCAACCCCTTCTTCAGCAAATTGCGGCGGTCCATTGTGTTTGACATAAATATGGTTTTGGTTTATAATCGGTTGTTAAGAATACCCAAGTTTCTTGCGGAGAACACATTGGAACAGCACATCGGCCGACCGAAATCTTTGCTGCTTTGCCTTCCGCTGCGTAACCCCTTTACTGCTCCATCGTTCTTGCATGCACGGCCGTTACCACGCTCCTGGCCGATTCAAATGCTCCGGCCATCCAGGCATTCAGGTAGGTCATGTGCTCACCTGCAAAATACACCTGCTTGTCTGGCTGCAACAAAGCCTTGTAATAGGATTGTCTTTCTTCGGCCGAATACAAAGCCCATCCACCCAAATTGTATTGCGTTTTGTGCCAGCTAACAGAAAAAGAATTTTCAAACTCTTTGGCATACTGCGGGTGTATTAAACTTCCTTTCTGCAATGCCAGTTGTTCCCTTTCTTTTACAGACAGCTCGCCCGTTCTTTTTGCCTTCTCATTAAAATTATAGTAGCCTACAAGGATTCCTTTGGCCGACTGGTAGTCATAAGACGGATAAAATATTTGTGTAAGCTCATTGTTGGTATGGGTAATGCCCCCATAAATATGTTCATCTTCTTCCCAAAAACGGCGTTTAAACTGCAGGCCGATCTTGCCGGTTGCGATATAGCTTATGTTGTCAATGGCACGGCTTGCATCGGAAGAGAAATTGTGGTCTATATTGCTGAGTACGGGCAGCGGAATGGTGCAGATACAAAGATCGCCCTGAATTTTTTGTTCGCCGGTATTGTTTTTATAAACCACCGTTACCCCGTTCTCCGTATTCTTTATGGCCGTTACTTCCGATTGAAAATGAATCGTTTTACCCACCGCCTTTTCAAATGCTTTTGCAATCATGTCCATTCCACCCACCGCCTGGAACATTGACATCTGCAGTTCATAGGTATATTCCGCTACATTGTAAAAATCGGGATCCAGCAGGCCGGAACTGAGCATGTCTGAAAGTGCATAGGCATTGGCGATAGAACCTGGTTTGTCGCCGGCACCGGGAGAAACCGTATAGCCGCGGCGTGCGGATGCCCGGTACAGCTTGTCTGTATCCAACCCGCCTTCTGCCCGCAGGTATTCAATGATCTTTTCGGTGTCTTCTTTGGTCATGGCCAGGTCCAGCTGCCTGCTGTCGATGGCTTTTGCAAGCATTTGGCTCATATAGCCACGGGTATCGTTGTGTATTTCGCGGGCGCGGATTTTTTTATTGGACAGCGGCCCTTTGCCTTCACTGAAATAATAGGCCGATTCGTTTATATTGTTGTACACCTGTATGGGTACTTTCAATTCTTTGCAATAATGCAGGGTTAGCTGGTGATGGTGCGGAATACGCGAGGGGCCTGCATTGTAGTAAAGCCCTTCATCAAAATTGGCGGTCTGTGTAATGTTTCCCGTCTCTGTATTGCGATCGTTTTTTCTTACACTCCAGCACCTTCCGCCGGTACGATTTCTTGCTTCCAAAATGGTACACTGGTAGCCGAGCTTTGCGAGTTCATAGGCGGCAGACATTCCGGCCAGCCCGGCCCCGAGAATGATAATATGTTTCCGCGTTCCAATCTTTTCTTCGGGCAGTGGTTTTACCGGTGCCTCGCGCAACATACCCAACGCCAACATTGCAGGATAGGTACCACCAGCCAGCATTCCGGATTGGGATAAAAATTCCCTGCGGGACAATTTTCTCACGAGATAGTTTTGGTTGTTAAAAGCCGACCCTCTTAAAGTTAGGAATTTTACCCGAAACCCGGTTGCGGAATCCTGGATTTCTCTTACCGCCGATCATTTATTTTTTTCGCCCCTAAATAATACAGGCGGTTGATACCGCTGCTGCGGATAAACTATATTTAAATCATCAAAAAAACACGCACATGAAAAAAACAGGATTGTTTCTATTGGGCCTGATGCTGTTTTCAATGGCTTTGGGCCAGCAACCGACTAAGCAGGACTATGCCAGGGCGGCCTCTTTTATGTCGGGAAACCTGTTCAACAAAAAAGTATTTAATAGTAATACCCAGTACAATTGGTTTGCCGACAGCTCGGGGCTTTGCTTTTTTACCGCCAGCAAAGAAGGCCGGGTTTTTAACAAAGTAGACTTGAAAAAAATGTCCATCGAAAAACTGTTCGATCATGAGCGACTGGCTAAAATATTATCCGATTCTTTGAAAAAAGAAATCAAACCCGCTGAGCTTCCTTTTTATTCGGTTAAAGGTATCAACCAAACCCACCTGTTATTTACAGCCGAAGGAAAAGAGTATGCGCTGGATTTGACGACCTACATTTTAACAATCCCAAAGCCGGTGGCCGATAACCCGATGGAAGAAAAATCGCCCGATGGAAAATGGATCGCCTGCAGTAAAGACTATAATCTGTTTATCAAATCAACAAGCACCGGGGCCATCAAAAAACTCAGCAGTGCCGGTTTTAAAAATTATGAATACGCCAGTTATTATGGTTGGGGCGAAATTATGGAAGGTGAAAATGGAGAGCGGCCACCTCATTTCAGTGTAAGCTGGTCGCCCGACAGCAAATGGATTGGTACCTATATCTGCGATTTGCGCAACGGCAAAAAAATGTACCTGCTAGACTGGAGCGTGGATAGCCTGTACAAACCAAAACTCCTTTCTTATTACCGTGGCTCGCCCGGCGATACCGATATGCTGTACATGACACCCGTTTTTTTTAATATTGAAACTGGAGAAGAAATTCGCAAAGACGAATTCAGGAATGTAAATGCCACCGGGTTTGAGTGGACACAGGCACCCGGCATTGCGTACATAGAAGACCGTATGCGGGGTTACCAGGAAACTGATTTGTACCGCTTTAACTGCAACAGCAAACAACAGGAGCTATTGTACAAAGAAACCAGCAAGACCAATATCGACAATTATGATTCCCGCAGCATTGACAGCAATCGCATCATCATTACTTCGGAAAAAGATGGCTGGAAACAATTGTACCTGCTGAATACAAAAGATAAATCTGTAAAACCCATCAGCAACGGCGCTTTTTATGTAAACGAGGTTTTATATACCGACAAAAAATCGCAACTCATTTTTTTTACGGCTTCGGGTAAAGAGCCGGGCCGCAATCCTTATTTTCAGCATGCCTATACCATAAAAATGGATGGCACAGGTTTAAAACTACTGACAACAGAGAATGCCAATCACGATGTTTCTGTATCGCCCGATGGAAAATATTTTACCGATAATATTTCCACGATGGATCTGCCTACCAGATCTGTATTGCGCGAAATAAAAACAGGTAAAATTATTACCGAACTCTGTAAAGCAAATATTGATGATTTGCTGGCCATGCATTTTCGTTTACCCGAAGCCTTTACCTGTATTGGGCGTGATGGGGTAACAACCCTTTATGGCGCCATCTGGAAACCCTCCAATTTTGATTCCACCAAAAAATACCCGGTGATTGATCAAACTTATACAGGTCCGCATACCTATATGTTTCCTAAAAATTTTGTGTCGGGCATTGCCCGTTCCAACAATGCATTGGCCGAGCTTGGGTTTATTGTGGTTGCAGTAGATGGAATGGGAACGGCCAATCGTTCCAAAGCCTTTCACAATGTGTCGTATAAAAACATGGGCAAAAATTTACTGGACCATGTAATTGCCATTCGTGAACTCGGTAACCGATTTTCCTGGATAGATACCAGCCGCGTTGGCATTTTTGGTCATTCGGCAGGTGGTTACGATGCCGGCCATGCGGTACTGGAGTTTCCTGATTTTTATAAAGTAGCGGTGGCCAGTTCGGGAGATCATGATTTTAGAATGGAGAAAGACTGGTGGCCCGAAATGTATATGGGCTGGCCGGTTGATTCTACGTATAACCAGGTTTCCAACATTACCATGGCTGGTAACCTGAAAGGAAAGCTATTGCTGGTGCACGGTGGTATTGATGAGAATGTAAACCCCTCTGCTACTTTCAAACTGGCGGAGGCCCTGGTAAAAGCCGACAAAGAATTTGACATGCTGATTCTGCCCAGCCAGCACCATGGCTATGCCAGCAGGTACAATAACTATTTTACCAAAAAGAAATGGAACTATTTTGTGGAGCACCTGCTGGGCGCAAAGCCTATTTGGGATTTTGAGCTGAAATAAAAACAAATACTTATTACAATTACCCGCTTTTCAACAGATAAGCTGAAATAATTTTCCGGAAAAGTCGTTTATTATAACGTCTTTGTTATTACGCATTAAACCTTATCTATGAAATTAACCAACCTCCTTTCCCTAAATGGGTTTTCTTTATTTTTGGTCTTCCCTGTTTTATTTCTTTCTTGCAAAAAAGATTCAGGCACAAGTGATGTTTCCGCAACAGCGTCTCATATAACGGCTGTTTACGCCCAGGACGACCATTATGTTCACGTGGATTCTCTTAATTATGACAGTAACGGTCGTATTGCCAGAATCCGGCAGTGGACATACGATACTACTGCTGGCGTTACCTTTCCTGTTTTAGACAGTACAGATTATACTTTTGTATTTTCTGGCAACGGTACTGTACCTGCGTCTTTTACCATGACCAGCTCTTACATCACCGGAACGGAATCGCACATTCTTTATTACGATAGCCAGAACAGAATTGTAAAAGATAGTTTAGTAAACCTGAGCGATGGAAATTTTGTTAGTGCCAATTACCGTTATGGAACTAATTTACTTGCATTTGATGTGTATAAGAGAAACAATAATATTGTGGTTAAAGCAGAAACAGACTCTTTGTTTCCGGCTGCAAACGGCAATATCTACAATGCCAATTTGCATTATCTTGATTATAACAACCAGATTGCCGAAGAAAAGTATATAACTACATTCAGCACCTACTCAAATCCTTTTTATAACAAAGCAGTAGCGGAGAGCGTGGGTATGTTTTTGAGCGGGCTTCTTGCTTTGGACTTTATTTCTCCCAATATGTTCAGTACTACAAGTACCACGTCATCATCTGGCTATTCTGACATGCTTAGTTATACATGGACTAGAGATGCCAAGGGTAGGGTAGTAAAAGGAGTGGAACCCAGCGGCCAATTTGGATATGCATTTCATTATAATAATTAATACCATTATGTATTTCGAAATTGCACCCGCAATTTAATATAGCGCCTTTTTTGTTACCATAAAAAAATGCCGCAGACCTGCAGTGTATTCTCCAAACCTGCGGCATTTTTATTTAGATGCCTTTATCCGATACAGGGGCTACACCTTCAACTCACCCCAGCCGCTTCTATACGTTCTTTTTACAAATGCATTGGCGGGTTCAAAATTGGTGATACGCATATTCGGTCCATCCCACAATAATTTTTTTCTTCCGGGATAGTTAAAGCCGCCTTTGCCATCGCTTTCACGGTAATTGTAACTGCGCACCGCAAGATTTCCCATCAATACGGTTTCTGCCAACGGCCCGCTTTTATCGAACGAAGAACTGGTATAAGCGCCGTATCCCTGCTTGCAGGCTTTTACCCATTGCTGCTGGTGGCCTTCAGATCCGTTTTCTACCAATGCAAATTTATTTTTCGGCAAATGGGCTGTTTTCATTTTAATGGTAGGAAGTAAGGTAGCATTCCGCCCAAACAGTCCGGCCATTAATTTTCCCTTGCTGCCTTCGAAGATCATGCCGCCATCCCATTCGGCCAATGGTTCGTCGGGCAACAATTCGTCGGGTCTTTGTGGTTTAATACCGCCATCGTACCAAATTAATTTTACCGGGCCCATGCTACCCCTTGCAGGAAATTGGATGCTGGTTACTGAGGATGGTGGATAACTATCGGTATAAATTTCTTCTTTAAAAAACCCGGAATACACAGAGCCCACGCTGCATTCTACTGAAACAGGATATTTTAATTGCAGGGCCCGGTAGGGCACATCAATAAAATGACAACCCATGTCGCCTAGTGAACCGGTGCCAAAATCGCTCCAGCCACGCCAGATAGCCGGCAGGTAGATGGGGTTAAAATCCCGAACCGGCGCGGTACCCAACCAAAGATCCCAATCCAGTTCCGCCGGAATATCAAACTTGCCGGTGGGTGTGGGTATGCCCTGTGGCCAGGTGGGCCGGTTGGTCCAAACATGTACGGCATGTACATCACCAATAACACCCGCCTGTATCCAGGTTTCCACATTTCTGGTATCGGGGCCACTGCTGCCCTGGTTGCCCATTTGTGTAACCACTTTGTACTGTGCCGCCGCCTGTGTTAAAATTCTTGCTTCATGAATATCATGGGTAAGCGGTTTTTCGCAATACACATGTTTACCCAGCTGCATGGCCGCCAGTGCTATGGTTGCGTGCATGTGATCGGGCGTTGTTACAATAACCGCATCTATGTTTTTACTTTCTTTCTCCAGTAGTTTTCTGAAATCTTTATAGTAGGGTGCATTGGGCCATTTCTTTCTGGCGTTTACTGCCATGCGATCGTCTACATCGCAAAGGGCTACAATATTATCGCTGCCATTGTTAAAGGCATAGGGCAGGTTTACTTCTGCTTTTCCGCCGGCGCCAATACCGGCAATGTTTAATTTATCACTTGGTGCGGTAAAGCCCCGGCCGAGTACATGACGCGGAACAATGTAAAAACCGGCAGTAGCAAGCGCGGCATTGCGGATAAATTTGCGGCGGCTGTTGGATGCATTTTTATTCATGGTGCAATCGTTTTTGTTGTGAAGCGGGAATCGTGAGGAACCCCCGGGTGAGAGTAAGTTACTAATTTATACAAAATAATAAACAACCGGTTCTGTCGATTTGGCTTCGGCTCCTCTCTTTTCCCCCTGTTCTTTTAACCCTTTTTCCTTGCCTGGTCAAACTGATCAAACAACCCACCTTGTACAAACTGTGGCTTTATTAAATCAAGACCGCAGGCTTCATTGAGTTTGTTTACGAGGTAAACGCTTAGTTCGGGAGAAAAGGCTTCGTCGTGCATGTGTATAAAAAAATACAACTCCTGTAACCCATTGTCGAGCCAGTATTTGATGCGTTCTACCCACGCATCGGTTCTTGAATAATCAGAACCATGCAGGCTGTTGCCTACATAACGGATAAAGGTTTTCGGCACGGTTAATTCCATGTGCGCACAATCCCTTCTGCCTGCAGTATCTGTAATTACGGCGCCAATGTTTAATTCGCGCAGCGTATCAAACAATTCTTTTTGGATGGTTTTGTCTGCAAACCAGTCGGGATGACGCACTTCTAAAAAAAATTGCAGATCGGTGGGCAGGGTTTTTATGTAGGCAAATAGTTTATCGCGTTGTTTGGGACTGTACTTCTCGCTCACCTGTAAAAAATGGGGCCGAGTTGTTTGCCAAAAGCCAGCACGCCTTCCAGGAAAGCGCTGGTAAGAAAATCAACATTGTTGAACCCGCTGTAATGGCTGATACTATTGGTAATCTTGGGACAAAATTTAAAATCCCTTCCCGCTGCCTTAGCGGCCCATTTTGCAATTTCCTCCGGCTTGTACACTTTATAATGTGTAGCGTTTAGTTCTATAGAATTGTAATGTTTTACATAGTGATCCAGGAACTGTGCTTCTTTGGTGCTCTTCGGATAAATCTTGCCTACCCATTCTTTTCTACCCCATTTGGCACAGCCCAGACAGACCAGTGGTTTCTTCTTTGATTTCTTCAACAGCAGCTTGTTTGCCGCAGGCTCCCGGGGCAAAGAAAAATCAATCTTGTCAAGCTCTTTTTCCGTTACTCTCCCAAACTCCATTGTATCTAACGTTAATGATTACTCTTTTTTATTGCTGCATTTGGAACACAGATGACAGGGTTTGGACAGATATTGCTTTTGCCGGTACTTGTATTAAAGAGCGCTTTTAAATAGAAGACACCGCAAAAATTTGTTGCTTCAGGAAAAAAATCCAGTATCTCCAGTCAATCCTAGTGCAATAATACCTGGAACAGTTAACCCTTATCCAAAAATACTTTTTACCATGCCTCCGTCTACCGTAATGGTTTGGCCGGTAATATAACCGGAAGCCGGGCTTAGCAGCCAGGTGGCCAGCGAAGCAAAATCTTCGGGTTTTCCCAGGCGGCCAACGGGTATTTGCTGAACGCCTTGTTTTCTTGCCTCTGCTGCTGAAATACCTGCCTGCGCTGCTTTTTTATCATAAATTCTTTCGATGGCTGCCGTATCATGAGAGCCGGGGCCCATTACGTTAAATGTTACACCCGTCTTCGCAATTTCCTGGCTGAGCGTTTTTACAAACCCCACTACGGCAAGCCGCAAAGCGTTGCTTAACACAAGGTTTTCCAGGGGTTGCTTTACAGACGAACTTTCGATATAAACGATCCGGCCATATTGCTGTTCCTTTAGCATTGGAACAAACCGTTGCGTGATTTCAACCTTCCAGCGCAAAATATTTTTATAGGCCTGGTCCCAATCGTCCAGCGTCGTTTCCATAACCGTTTTGGCGGGAGGGCCACCGGCGTTTACCAGCATACCATGCAGCGGGCCTGTGCCGGCAACGGCCGCTATCTTATTGATGGTTGCGCTTTGTGTGATATCGCCGGTTACCATTTCTACCTGTGCTGGCGCCATTGCTTTCAAAGACGCTAATTTATCTTCGCTTCTTGCAACGGCTATCACGGTGGCTCCTTCATTGATAAGCGCGGTTGCAATTGCCTTGCCAAAGCCACTGCTGGCGCCCCCAACAATAAACCGGTGATTTTTTATTTGCAGATCCATGCTATACAATTTTATTTGTCAATTTTAGGTGTGATTTGTTTGCTAAATAAAAACACCCAGCAACAAACAAATCATAACAATCACCGGCGAAGGAAGTTTGGTAAAAAACAACAGGCAAAAAGTGCCGGCAATTACCAGCAGGTTTACCAGGCTAACGGTATTCAACCCGGTTACGGAAACGTCTTTCATCATATAAAGTGTTGCAGCAAGCATAATGCCGGCAACGGCCGCATTAATGCCTTCGAGCGCACGGTATACGGCGGCATATTTTTTAAGGTTGTGCCAGATGGGATAAAAGAACAGGACCAGTAATAGACTGGGCAAAAAGATGGCAACTGATCCAATAATGGCTCCGCCGATTTGCATGGGTATGCCATGATCTTTCATGGCGATGCCGCCCGTAAAAGAAGCAATGGAAAAAACAGGACCCGGAATTGCCCTTACTATTCCCGCACCGGTATAAAACTCCTCACGGTCGATGCTTATTACGGATTGTTTTTTATCCTGGTTTTTTTTGATAACAATTTGTGACTTGGGTCTTTCTACAAACTGTTCGTACATGAATGGTATCAATACCTGGCCGCCCCCAAAAACAAGGCTGCCCATGCGGTAAGTATTTTCAAAAAGATTGATGGGCCTTCGGTTGCTCCAGTCCTGTACACGGGCAACTTCGCTGGTAACGCCCGCGGCAATAAAGATGAGTGCAAAGAGCCAGATATTCCACCATTTAATTTTTTGTGGTTTTATTTCTGTCTGCGGAATGCGTTTGCTGCTCAGGTTGGTAACAAGCCCGGCTATTAAAATCAATAAAGGAAAAATAAACGGTGCTTTAAAAAAGACAAAAGAAACAATGCCGGTAACCACCAGTATCACCCAGGTAACCGTATTTTTTACGGCCAGCTTAAATGCGTAATAGGCTGCAAATGCCAGAAACCCCACGGCCATTGGTGCAATGAATTTAAAAATATCTGTCTTCAGTGTTTTCTGGTTGATGTACTCCAGTAAAAAAGACAGGCCCCCCATTAAAAAGCAGGCCGGCAAAATCCAGATTACCAGCGTTAAGATAGCCAGTGGTATGCCTCCTCTTTTATAGCCAATCAGTGTAAGTGTTTGTGTAGAAGATGCGCCGGGCAGCAGCTGACAAAAAGAATTAAAATCGAGTAACTCCTGTTCAGTAATGTCTTTCCTTCGGTGAACAAATGTTTTCAGCATCATTCCAAAATGTCCCTGCGGTCCGCCAAAAGCAGTAATGCTATGCAGAAAAACCGCTTTCAGAAAAGGTATGTGGCGGATCAGAACCATCGGGGCGGGAAAATTTATTGGTGCTTTTGCCGTACAATTTATCAATTGGGCAAGTATTGACCAAATTGATTTACCATTATTGCAAAGATGAGGACGAATGGCCCAGAACCGGCTTTGAGATATTTTTTTGCCGGCGTCTGTGGTTACCGGTAATAGTGATACAGATCTATCTCTTCCCGCACTTTGTCGGGCACAAGGTAGCGGATGGATTTACCCTGCTTAATCATCTCACGTATATGGGTAGACGAAATTTCAAGCAGGGGGGCAGCTGCAATTTCCATATTTGCCTGCAGGGTATTGATGATGTTGAAGCCGGGTCTTTTGTATACCAGGAAGCGGTATTGTTTGGCCAGCACGGCAGCGTTTTTCCATTTGTGCAGGTTCTGCAATCCATCACTGCCCAGTAGCACAGAGAATTCGTGTTCGGGGTGTTTTTCTTTCAGGTAGGTAAGGGTATCGATGGTATAAGACGGCCGGGGCAGGTGAAATTCAATATCGCTGGCCTTCAGGTTGGTTTCATCTTCTGTGGCCAGCTTTACGAGGTGCAGCCGGTGGTATTCATTGAGCAGGCTGGCCGACTCTTTGAATGGATTTTGTGGCGAAACAACCAGCCATACTTTATCAAGATCCGTGTTTTGCACAAAATGACTGGCAATGATGCAATGACCAATATGAACAGGGTTAAAAGAGCCAAAAAAGAGTCCTATTTTCATATTGTTCTATAAATCAGCTGTTTGTGTGTAAAAATTAATGTGCCTCCATGCTTTCAACGAAAATGTTTTGTGCCTCGTTTAACCGCAGGCTAAGGCTGTATCCCGATACACTAATGGCAATTGGGTCGCCCAGGGGGGCAATTTGATCAACCCTGATCGCTTCGCCAGGTACACATCCCATTTCCATCAGCTTAAGAAAGATATCGTTGTTTTCAAATGATTTAATCTTTACTGTCTGCCCTACGGGTATTTCTGATAGTCTTCTTAACATCGTTCTGCAAATCTATGCCGTATTACAGGTAAATTATTACGACTTTTGGAAATGCCTGTTAAATCATTTCCTGCTGCTGTTCGGTTTCACTTTTTGGAGCAATCGCTCCATCCAAAAGAGCGGCGTCGGCTAAAATCCTTTCTTCTGTCTATTTTTAAGCAAGAACGAACCGCTGTTCAATCGCTCGACTATATATTTTGCTCCGATACCTACCTTCTGGAGATAAACCAACAGTTTTTACAACACAATTTCTTTACAGATATTATCAGCTTTAACCTGGCAGCCGAGAATACCCCTGTAGCCGGTGAGATCTACATCAGCCTTGAGCGGGTACGGGAAAATGCTGAAGATTTGGAACAGGCTTTTTCCACCGAGTTGCACCGGGTAATCTTTCATGGTGTGCTGCATTTGTGCGGTTACAAAGACAAATCAACTGCCGACACCAAAAAAATGAGGGCAAAAGAGCTATATTATTTGAAACGGTATTTTAAAAAAATCCCTTAGGCAGCCTGCTCTCTTTGTTGAAGCGCTTGACGACGTTTTTGCCCGATCTTAATTTCCTATATTTTACCCTTCGCGAAAAGATCGTTGTTCCACGTGGAGCATTTTACCAGATCCTTGATAATAGTTTTTCCACGTGGAACATTCGTTTTCCACTACACTTTCCTAAACATACTCCGCTCTTGTACAGGAGTTGTATTTTTGCCTCTTCAAAATCTCATAAATGTTTCCAGAATACGATGTCATAGTTGCGGGTGCCGGTCATGCGGGTTGTGAAGCAGCGGCAAGCGCCGCCAACCTTGGTTCCAAAGTACTTTTGATAACCATGAACATGCAAACCATAGCTCAAATGAGTTGCAACCCGGCTATGGGGGGAATTGCAAAAGGCCAGATTGTCCGCGAAATAGATGCGCTTGGCGGATATTCAGGTATTGTGTCCGATTTAAGTACCATCCAATTCAGGATGCTCAATAAATCAAAAGGGCCCGCTATGTGGAGCCCCAGGACCCAAAACGACCGGATGCTTTTTGCATCAAGCTGGCGGGAAAAATTAGAACAAACGCCCAATGTTGATTTTTACCAGGATACGGTAGTAGGAATTATCGTTAAAAATGGTAGAGCCTGTGGCGTAATTACGGGTCTCGGCAATGAAATAAAAGCAAAAGCTGTCGTAATTACCAGCGGCACCTTTCTAAACGGCATCATTCATATTGGTGAAAAAAGAATGGGTGGTGGAAGAGTAGGGGAAAAAGCCGCCACCGGAATTACCGAACAACTGGTATCGCTCGGCTTCGAAAGCGACCGCCTAAAAACAGGCACACCTCCAAGGGTAGACGGCCGTAGCCTTGACTATTCCAAAATGGAAGTTCAACCGGGTGATGATGCAATAATCGGTTTCTCTTACCAGGCCACAAAAAAAATAACCGCAAGTGAACAACGAAATTGCTGGATTACTTATACCAGCCAAAAAACACATGATATATTAAAAACGGGGTTCGACAGAAGCCCCATGTACACCGGCCGCATTGAAGGAATAGGCCCAAGGTATTGCCCCAGCATTGAAGATAAAATCAACCGCTTTGCAGAAAGAGACCGCCACCAGATTTTTGTTGAACCGGAAGGATGGAATACCGTTGAAATATATGTAAACGGCTTTTCTACCTCATTACCAGAAGAAGTTCAGTACGAAGCTATTCGTACAATACCCGGCTTTGAAGCTGCCAGAATGTTTCGCCCTGGTTATGCAATTGAATACGATTTCTTTCCACCCACCCAACTTACTTATAGTCTCGAAACAAAAAAAATCAGCCACCTTTTCTTTGCCGGCCAAATTAACGGCACAACAGGCTATGAAGAAGCTGCCTGCCAGGGACTGATGGCAGGCATCAATGCACACCAAAAAGCGTTTGACCTCGAGCCATTTATTTTGAAAAGAAGCGAAGCCTATATTGGTGTTCTTATAGACGATCTTATTAGCAAGGGTACCGAAGAACCTTACCGCATGTTTACCTCACGTGCCGAGTTCAGGACCCTTCTCCGGCAAGACAATGCAGACCTGCGCCTCACAGAAATGAGCTATCGCATTGGCCTGGCATCACAGGATAGAATGGAAAAAGTAACCGTTAAAAAAAATGGCGTAGAAGCCATTAAAACAATACTAAAAGAATTCACCATTGAACCATCTGCAATCGCCGGCCTGCTTACTGAAAAAGACTCGTCTTTACTGCAACAAAAACAAAAAGCAAGTCAGTTAATCCTGCGCCCTAACCTCGATTTACCGTCCTTAATGAAGGCAATTCCAGCACTAAATGAACAATTAAAACAATATCCTGTTGAAACCCTTGAGCAAGCCGAAATTCAGCTGAAATACGGCGTTTACATCGAAAAAGAGCAGGATTTAGTGAAAAAAATGGCCCAATTGGAAGATCTGCTGATTCCAGATAGTTTCGATTATGACCGCATAAATTCGCTTTCAAACGAAGCTTTGCAAAAGTTTAAAAAAATTAAACCGCGCACACTCGGACAGGCCAGCCGTATCAGTGGTGTAAATCCCAGCGATGTGCAGATTTTAATGATTTTTATGGGCAGATAGCCTAAAATGGTCGAAAATTGCACAATATCTAAAAAACTACAATCCATATTTTGCACTAATTTCCAACATGCGCTCAATAGGCTTTTTGGCCGCAATTCGCAGGTTTTCGTCCATAATTATCTCCGGAAGCTCGTATTCCATGCATAAATAGAGCTTTTCAAGGGTATTTAGCTTCATGTAAGGGCAATCGTTGCAAGCGCAATTATTGTTTGGCGGGGCGGGAATAAACGTCTTCTCTGGAGACTCCTTCTGCATCTGGTGCAATATACCGGTCTCTGTTGCCACTATAAATTCTTTTGCAGCATCTTGCTTCGAAAACTTTAGCAACCCCGTAGTGGACCCAATATAGTCTGCAATGCGAAGGATTGGTTCTTCGCATTCAGGATGTGCAATCATTTTAGCGTTGGGGTGCCGCATTTTAAGTTTGGTTATTTTCTCCAGGCTAAATATTTCGTGCACCATACAGGCCCCGTTCCACAAAACCATGTCACGTCCCGTCTTTTTTACCAGGTAAGCGCCCAAATTTTTATCAGGCGCAAAAATAATTTTCTGATCTTTCGGCAGACTCTCCACAATTTTCTCAGCGTTGCTTGAGGTACAAATAATATCGCTTAATGCCTTAATTCCGGCACTGCAGTTTATGTATGAAATGACCAGGTGATCCGGATGCTGATCTTTAAATTTTTTGAATAATTGGGATGGTGCGCTATCTGCCAGCGAACAACCAGCTTTTAAGTCTGGCAACAGCACTTTTTTTGTTGGATTTAAAATCTTCGCTGTTTCTGCCATAAAATGAACACCGGCAAAAACAATCATATCTGCACTGGTTTTCTCCGCTTTTTGTGCCAAACCAAGGCTATCCCCAATAAAATCGGCCACATCCTGTATATCCGGCTCCTGGTAGTAGTGGGCCAGGATAATTGAATTTTTTTCTTTTTTCAAACGTTCGATTTCCGCAAACAAATCAATCGTTGGGTCAAGCTCAATATCAAGAAATCCAATTTTTTCTAAATTTTCCATTTTAGTAGTTATCTGCACATCCATAATATATATAGTATACTATTTTTTATAAAAATCTATTATTATTATAACAGTGGATTGGTGGATATTATTTTTAGAAATCATTAGGTATTTACAACTAGTGCAACTTATCAACAGCTATCCACAAGTATCTCACAATGACAAAGCCATACTGGTATTGGTTTTTGCTGGGTTATGAACTTCTGTGCATATAAAAACCACCGTAAAACTATTCAAAAAAGAATACCTGTGTGGAACAGGAATAAACAGCCCGCTATGCACAATAATTTGGTAGACCTTCTGCGTTTCAAAGTTTCTATCCAACTGGCCACACAAGAAATTGAGTAATCCACCTGGTTACCCACAGCAAAAACCCGGTTTTCCACAAGGCCTTCTGGTACCCGGCAATCGCTTCAAAAAAACCTAAAAAGGTCATGAATTTTAGAACTGCAAGTTTCGTCCGGAAGGATTAGTACAACCCGCCGGCAAGGCTGTTTCAAAATCGCCAGAAACGCCCTGTTGAAGCAAGTTTCGGAGGTTTTTCCACAATTTGTTCATATGCTAAATTACCCTATTTTTGCCATCCCGTTTTTAAAAAAGGAAAACACACTTATTTATTATGTCAATCATTCAGAGAATTCGTGACAAAGCTGCCTGGTTTTTATTTATTGCTATTGGTGTTTCATTGCTTGGCTTCCTGGTGCAGGATGCTTTTGTTGGAAAAACCGGCCGTGGTTTATTTGGTGGCAATACTACTACTGTTGGTTCTGTAAACGGTAAGAAAATTGAAGCCACAGAATACGAGCAGAAGATTAAGCAGATGGAAGATCAGTACCAGCAAATGGGTTATCCCATGAATGATATGATGCGGCAGAGCGTTCGGGAAAATGCATGGAACCAGATCATCAGCGAAAATAATATTTCAGAAGAAGTAGACAAACTGGGACTGGGTGTAAGTTCAAAGGAATTGGATGATATGCTGTTTGGCCCCAATGCGCCGGAAGAATTTAGAAAACAGTTTACCAATGAACAAGGTGTTTATGATGTGAACGCCGCAAAAAATGCTATTGCAAACCTGCGTAAACAAAAAACCACGCAGGCCGATAATTTTAATAACGTCTACCTGCCTGCTCTGGTAAGCAATCGCCTGCACGAAAAATTTGTTTCATTGCTGGGCAATACATCTTATGTGCCAAAATGGATGCTGGAAAAATTAAACAGCGACAACAATAGTCTTGCAGCTGTTTCTTATGTAACGGTTCCGTACAGCACCGTTTCTGACAGTTCGGTAAAAATAAGTGATGATGATATTACTGCCTATGTAAGCAATCGCAAGGAAGAATTTAAACAGGAAGAAAGCCGCGGCATTGCTTATGTTGTATTTGATGCATCGCCTTCTGCTGCAGACACTGCAGCATTATTGAATAACCTGGCACTGTTGAAAAAAGAAATGGCGGCCACGCCCGAAGCTGACATGGGGACATTTCTAGCCAAAAACGGCAGCACCATCAATTACCTGGATGCTTATATTTCTAAGACAGCCATACAGGTACCCAACAAAGACTCCATCATGGCACTGCCTGTTGGCGGCGTATTTGGTCCTTACCAGGATGCAGGCAATTTAACCATTGCCAAAAAAATGGATGAAAAAGTATTGCCCGACTCTGTAAAAGCAAAACATATATTAATAGCAACCGCCGACAGAAACGGTCAGCCATTGATGCCCGACAGCATTGCCCAAAAAAGGATCGACAGTATTAAACTGGCCATTGAACATGGTGCACGTTTCGATAGCCTGGTAGTAAAATATTCAGACGATGCCGGCAGCAAGGCAACAGGTGGAGATCTCGGCTATTTTGCCAATGGCCGGATGGTGAAAGAGTTCAATGATTTTTGTTTTAATGGAAAAACAGGGGACAGAAAAGTTGTTAAAACACAATTTGGATATCACCTGATAGAAATAGAAGATCAGAAGAATTACAACCCGGCCTATAAAGTTGCCTATTTCTCAAAAACCATTACCCCCAGCCAGGAAACAGACGAAAAAGCTTCCGGACTGGCCAGCCAGTTTGCCAGCGAAAGCCGCAATGCAAAAGCATTTGATGAAAACGCCAAGAAACGAAACTATAACAAACTGCTTTCATCAGACATCAAACCAAACGATATGAACATTGCGGCCCTGGGCAGCAGCCGCCAGATGGTTAAATGGATTTACGAAGCAGAGAGGGGCGATGTTTCTGAAATGTTTACCATCGACAGTAAATATGTGGTGGCCTCAGTAACCGAAATCAACAAAGAAGGCATTCAGTCTGCTGCAAAAGCAAGACCCATGGTTGAATACCTTATCCGCAACCAGAAAAAAGCCGAACAGATTAAGAAGAAAATTGGAACGGCCAGCACACTGGAAGCCATTGCCGCAGCAACCGGGCAGGGCCTTGCAAAAGCTGACAGCCTTGCTTTCTCATCACCATTTTTCCCGGGCGCAGGCCAGGAAGGCAAAGTGGGTGGATATGCATTCAACGCAACGGCCAAAGGCAAAGTGTCGGCCCCTATTACCGGCAATAGCGGTGTTTATGCCATTCGCACAGAAAACGTATATGCAAAGCCCAATACAGGCGCCAGTTTGGATCAGCAACGATCAACCCTGCTTCAGAACATGAAAGCCGCCGCGGCAAGGGGTACACTGGAGGCAGCGCTTAAAAAGGCATCGGATGTAAAAGACAACAGGAGTAAAATTTTCTAAAATAGCTTTCCGCAAAACAGTCCCCGGCAGCAAGCCGGGGATTTTTGTTTAGAACAATACTTGCCATCAGCCGTTTATGACTAGCAGGAAGAAATACTGATTAACAGAAGCCGTTCTGCACTAATTTTGTACCGTTTCCCGAAAAACTTTTCAGAAACAGGAAATATGAGCAACGAAACCATTGTCAATAAAGTAGCAGAAAGCGGTTTACTGGAAATAGATCTTGAAAACTATTATCCAAAAGGCGAAGTAGTGGTCTTTGATCTGAAAGACTATCTCTTTATGGGACTGATCTTAAAAGAGAAGGATTTCAGGGAAGCATTAAAGCAACAGGACTTTAGCGCCTACAAAGATAAACTGGTGGCCGTTACCTGCACCGCCGATGCCATTGTACCCGTTTGGGCGTATATGCTGGTAGCCGCTTACCTGCAGCCCCTGGCAAAAGAACTGGTAATGGGCAATGCAGATTTTTTGCACAAGACAATTTTCCTGCGAAACATCAACGCCATTGGCACAGCTGCTTACCAGGACAAGCGGGTGGTAATAAAGGGCTGCGGCGATTTAGAAACAGGCCCCTTTGCCTACCTGGAAATAACAAAGCTGCTGCGCCCGGTAGCCAAAAGCATTATGTACGGAGAACCCTGTAGTACGGTGCCTGTTTTTAAAAAGGCTTCGGAGAAATAAACCAGGCCTTAGCCCCGGCAAAAAAGGGTACCCATCACAGGTAGAACACAAATTATCTCTTGCACGTTTACCAACCATCATCCGCCAGCCCTTTTTTTGCCGCATGATAACAGACAAAAAAGGTAACTTGTAAAATACTACAAAGGGGGTATTTTTTAATATTGCATACCAACCTATCTTAACAGGCTTATATACCCAGGAAAACACCGTTGACCCGGTTACAGCATTTACCTTAATATCGATCATTAAAAACCGATGGCCGGTTTGGCAAACACCCAATTTTCATCATCACATTGCATTATATACCGCATCCGTAGAAAACTGGCAGCGTAATAATGGCAAAATATAAAGTTTACATATCGTCTACTTACCAGGATTTAAAAGAACACCGCAAACAGGTAATTGATTTTTTTGGTAAAAAAACCATCAAAGAAAATTTTGATCTGTTGAGCATGGAAGGCTATGTGGCAGACGATACAGAACCTGCCATGGAATGTATTAACGATGTAAAAGATTGCAATATTTACATTCTCATTCTGGCCAACCGTTACGGATTCATTCCCCCAAAAAACAACGCAGAACAACTTTCTGTTACCGAAATAGAATACAATACCGCCGTAATGGATCCGCAAAAAATTATCCTGGCTTTTTTTGCAGATGAAACCGATCCGCAGTTTACGCCCGACAACGATGCAGACGAAGCATTGCGGCAGCAAAAGAAAAACAAACTCATTGCTTTTAAAACCCGCGTACGGCAAGCAACGCTTACCCACCCGGAGCCCTTTGTTTCTTCCTACCACCTCACCCTGCAGATTGCGGAATCGCTGATGCGCCGTTCATTTCTTAGTTACAAACTGGATGCAACACGCACTTATTGCTGCGACCGCGTGCCACAGTTTTCACGCTTCCTGCAAACCCGCAACAGCAATGCCTTTAAATCTGTTATTGTGTATGGCGACCGCAAAGAACTGGGTCTGAACCTGATTAACCGCTTTAATATTTTTGCACTCGACTTGCAGGAAGACGCCATCCAGAACCAGCTGGTTGGCTTCGAAGATTTCCTGGTAAGTGAAGCGTATGCGCAAAACCGTGACAGTTTACTGGTCTATATCTACGACAAATTTTTTCCCAGCACCCCGCTCACAGAAGTTTCGCTGAACAATTTCCTGACAGGGTTTAAGATACTGGAAACGCCCCTTGTTTTTGTGATCAACTGCGATGCCAGCATGTTTGAAGACAACCAGCTGAACTTTATAAAAACATTTATTGATGAACTCTTCCAGGCAACACTTACACAAAACCATACCCGCATTTATCTTTTTCTGAATATTGAAGACAGTGCCCGATCGGCCACATTGGAACAGCAACTGAAGCAGCTGCAGCAATTACCCAACCAGGAAAAATACCTTTCGGTGCTGCCCCGCCTGCAATCCTTAACGCCGCAACTGATCAAAACATGGGTCATCAATTATATTACGCCCAACCCCGGCCGGGCTGAAGAGCTGATGGATACCTGTTTCAAGGATCTGAGTACGCCGCTAAGCATGTACGAAGCCGATAAGAAAATGCACGACCTGGTAACAGCTATTAATAACAACAACGCAGACATTCTAAAAATAATCAACTAAACCTGCCGCCATGAACATTGAACTTGATAAAATTTACCTGAACAACAATGCCATTGATTATGTGGCCGATGACGGATTGATAAAAGCCGTAGAAATAGCCATAGCCCTGGGCAAACCCCTGCTGGTAAGCGGTGAGCCGGGAACGGGTAAAACAAAACTGGCAGATTATGTTGCCATGCAGCTGGCCAACCAAACGGCAGGTGCCCCCTTCGCCTTTTTAAATACCCCGTTTATTTTCAATACAAAATCGACGTCTGTATCTACCGATCTTTTTTATTTCTATGATGCGGTAAGTCATTTCCGCAGCCAGCATGCAGATACAACCACCGAACAGTTTATAGAACTGAAGCCCATGGGCCTTGCCATTGCGCAAACCCATGGCCTTGGAAGCAGCGACCTGGAAGGCATCCGTAAAATTGAAAACCTTTCTGCGGCCGCCCTCGATGCAAACCCGCGCAGCAGTGTGGTGCTGATTGATGAAATAGACAAAGCCCCCCGCGAATTTCCCAACGATTTGCTCAATGAAATGGAACACTATAAGTTCGACATTAAAGAAATCAACCAGTCGGTGAGCCGCTGCAGCAGCGATTGCCGCATACTGGTTATTATGACCAGCAATTCGGAAAAGAACCTGCCCAATGCATTTTTGCGCCGCTGTGTTTTTTTCCATATCGGGTTTCCGGACAAAGACAAACTATTGCTGATTGCAAAAAAAAGGCTGATGATAGAAAATGGCGAATACGATGCCCTGCTGGAGAAAGCCATTGACGAATTCAACCTTATCCGCGGCCGGGCCATGAACAAGAAGCCCTCCACATCTGAATTTCTTGACTGGGTAAATTTGCTGAAGCATTACAATCTATTAAACAACAAAAGCTTTGCACCCGATAACAAAGACCCGTTGTACGAAGCCACGAAAAGCACGCTTATAAAAAATTACGAAGACCAGCAGATTGTAAACAATAAAGCCGCTGTGTAATTACTACGCTTGCCGATGGACAAATCAAAGCAAATAAAAGTCGCAGCAGAAGAAACCGACCTGCACCTGCCGATGGGTCAGTTGTTTTATTTGCTGTACAGCAATGGCTTTGCAGTAAAACCCGACGACTACATTGAAATGCTGAAGATCACCGAGCGTTTTGGATCGCAGCAGATTGACGAAACGGCCAGGTGGATCTGTCCGATTATTGCTACCAGTGAAATGGAGCAGACAAGGTTTTACAATGTTATTGAACAATATAAAAAACTGAACACAGCACAGGCCGGCGCTAAAAAAGAAAAGAAAAACAATACACGCCGGCTGATAACAGGTGCCGCTCTTTTAATACTGGCTTTGTTACTATTGGTTTTATTTTTAACCCGTGGCAATGAAGTTTATTCGTTGAACGAAACCAATACAGAGAGAAGTGTTGAAAAAGGAACCGCACTATTGCTGGACGCCAGTTTGCTTTTGCGCAATCACCCGGAAGACACGTCGCGCATACAATTTGCCTGGCAGTTTGAAGACAGTAGCAAAGCCACCGGTGCAAAGGTCTCGCATGTTTTTAATAATTCGGGCGACTACCTGGTGAAGCGACTCTTTACTTCCAAAACACTATCGCTTTCCAAACAATCCGATTCCCTGCTGGTGCACGTGTGCAACGATTTGCCAAAGATCAGCATTAGCATGCCCGACAGCGCGGTGACCGTACAGGAATATATAAACCTTGCCGCAAACGTGGATGCAGCGCCCGGAACGGTTTCATACTATCAGTGGACAGTAAATGATTCCAGCTTTAAAACGCGGACCCCACTGGCCGAAAACCTGGTGTTTGCTAAAAAAGGCGACTACCCGGTAAGCTGTGAAGCCGTAGTGGGGACCGTCCACTCTCCCTGTTCGGCCATAGACCGCGAAGTGATTCACGTGCAGGACAAAGGCCTGCATTTTACCAGCAGTTTCTCCCTGGCCAAACCGGGCAATTATACAGCCAAAGCCAAATTGAAAGGATGGGTGACCCTGCTTTTATTGTTGCCCGCCGCCACCGCATTGCTGTACAGTTTGGTTCAGCAAAAATTAAAAAAAACAGCTGCTGTAAAAAATAGGGAAGCAGCTGCAGCACCCAATAAAGGGCCTTACGATATTCCCTTTGAGCAAAACGATATCAAACTCATTCAGCAGGAAAGGGAGTTGCGGCGTACCCTGGTGCAAATGCGGTACAAGGCAGAAGAAGAAACCCTGGTACTGAGCGTACCGGCCACCATCAGTTCCATTATCCGCTCGGGCGGCAGCCCCCAACTGGTGTTTGCACCCCTGGCACAACAGCAGCAATACCTTATTCTCATCGACCGTACGAATCCAAGAAACATGCTCACCTGGCTTTTTGCTTACCTGGCCAGGACTATTGCAGACGATGGTATACCCTGTCATGTTTTTTACTACGATAAAAACTTTGTTTGCAGCAACAATACTTTTCCGGGCGGGCTAACATTGCAAAGGTTGGCTGAAATACACAGCAACGCAATCCTGATCATTGCGGGCAAAGCACAGGAACTGGTGTATAGCGCCTACCCCGTAATTGAAGAAAAATTCCTGAGAGAGCTTAACCGCTGGCAAAGCAAAGCCATTATTACCAGCACACCGGTCCTTGATTGGGCCATTAAAGAAAAAGTACTGCAGGAATACATGATCCTGGTGCCGGCAGACCTGCCCTCGCTTCAAAAAATAATTCCGGCCCTCCGCGAAAAAATAAAACCGCCTACCAACCAGCTGGAAACAACGGATACTGCCAACTACTCACTGCGTAATACAGATTTTCTGGAAGTGGCCGATCTGAAAAGCTACCTGAACAATGATGAAATGATGTTTCAGTGGCTATGCGCCATTTGTATTTACCCCCGGCTTAAATGGGAAGTGCTGGTAGAAATTGGCAAAGCCATACTGGACAAATATGGTGCGCCTGAAAAGCTCAATTACAGCAACCTGTTAAAACTCTGCCGCATCAGCTGGATGCAGCAAGGGGTATTTCCACAAACCACACGCCTGGATCTGCTGAAACAGCTTACGATAGAAAACGAATTGTGTGCAAGAGAATGCCTTTTGCACATGCTTAATTACGCGAATAGCATTTTTGAAGAGAGGGGACGTTTTTTTGAAGAAGAAAAAAAACGGCAGCAGCTGACCAACCAGTTTATTTTACATGCTAGCAACAATACCCGCTATCCGCAGTATGCAGCAAGCCGTGAAGCGTTTAAAAAAATTTGGAAAGACAACGCCATTTTGGATATGCCAGTAAAAAAATACCTGGAAAAATCAGGCAATGAAAGCTGGCAAACGCCTGTTAGCAACGGCAATGAATCAGTGGGTCTTTCTGCCTATTTCAATACGCAGGAAGCAAGAGAAAATAAAACCAGTCGTACAAAAAGAGGGGTGGCTGCTTCGCTGGCTGCATTGCTCACCGTGGCATGGTTGTACCTTGCCTATGGCGGTGGGGCCCAACAATTGCAGCCGTATCTCTCACTCAACAAAAATATTGGCGAGCAAACAATAGCTGTCAGCATTCGTGTCATTAAAAATTTTTCTGCCTGCGGCGATTCTTTAAACAAGCAGTTTGAACGGTTGGATGGATATTTTGAATTCGACAATGATCGTGTGCCCCTTGTATACAACACGGCAACGGCTTCTGCCACTTTTGATCTGCCGTATCAAAACATCATGACGGGGAAGGCAAACATGGTTATTTCCTGGGATAGCAGCCAGTCTGTATCAACCCCGCTGGCTTTTGCAGGCCAGTTATTGCCCGATACAATAACCATTGCCTGTGCGGGCATCAACCCTAAAACGAGCCTGCCCATACAGATTCGGTTTAATGATAGCAGCGGCTACCGCGATATTGAAGGCCCGCTTACTGATGCGTTGTTCCGGTATAAAATTGTGAATGCAGTGCAGGCAGACTTCACCGATTCATCACGCATCATTTATTATGAACCCAATCAAAAATCCCGGGCCGATTCTGTTGCAGCCATCGTGCAGCAATCGCTGGGCATAAAAGTTAATGAGGAGTTTATCAGCGAAATACGAACGCCCCCGGCCGTACCCATCCTGTTTTTAAATACCAGTCTGCCAGCGGCCGACAGCACCGACAGTGCAACCAATAAGGAAACTGCATACTACTACCATAGCATGGGCGATGAAGCCTTTCAGCGAAAACAATACATGGAAGCCATTCAATCGTACAAACGGGCGGTAAATGTAAACCCAAAAGATGCCCTGGCTTATTACCAGACGGGCATTTGTTATGAAATGCTGGGCAATGCCTATTCATCCAGCGCCATAGAAGCGTACAACGCGGCCATCCGCGCAAATCCTGCCGACGGACTCTTTTGGTACCGGAGAGGAAGTGTAAAATATGGATTGAAAAAATATGCTGAAGCCATCCAGGATTTCAATAAAGTGATCAGCCTGCATACCGATGATACGCAAAGGCAATATGGCTATACAATCTATTTCCGCGGCAAGTCTTATTATTATCTGAAAGATCTCAGCAATGCCTGTGCAGATTTTAAGAGGGCTTCTGATTTGGGCGTAAAAGCCGGCAAGCAGGACTATGGGCAGTATTGCAATCTTACAACAGTAAAGCCCGATTGTAACCGTACATTCTATTCTTTAAAAGAGGCGCTAAGCGTAGATGCCGCCATGGTTTGTAAACTCGATTTAAGCAAAGATTATTTGTCAACCATACCGCAACAGTTGTATAATTTTAAAAATCTTACGCAACTCAACCTGGGTACCCAGGTATTTTCTAAAAACGAAATGGATAAACTGCAGAAAGCATTACCGGCCTGTAAAATCGTATTGGCAGCGGCCCCTGAAATAAAACAACGCGAAACAGATTTTGGAACCATTCTATTGGATCAGAATGGCTATACCGATGTAGCAGGGCAGCAGTTGATTGGAAAAGTAAGCCGCCTGCTAAAAGCACAGCCACAGGGCAAAATAAGACTATCGGCCATCTATATAACCGATGAAGAAGAAAAGACATTGTCGGGCTATATGAACACTATCATAAACATGTTTGAGAAAATTGGTGTGAATACGAAGACACAAATAGAACAACGGTTAAACAGGAGCGAACCCGTGCAGCAGCAATTGGAGAAAAAATACCCGAACGCACCGGCCCCCGTTTCTATTGTAAGAAAAATGAGCATACAGGTTACCGGCATTAATTTAATTGAATACGAACCAGCATCAAAAAAATAACAAACAGAACACACATGATCCGGATAGGTATTATTGGTCACCGTTTTTTACAGCTACCACAGCAAGATTTTGTGGCGGAGCAATGCAGGCGCATTTTAATGCAGCTGCAAGAACAGGAACCAAGGGGCGTTGTTGCCTGCTCGGCCATTGCCGAAGGGGCGGATTCCATTTTTGCGCAGGCAGCGTTGAAATTGCAGCTGCCATTGGAAATAGTATTGCCCTTTATAGAATATGAACTTGATTTTGCTGCCGGAAAAGCCCGGCAAAACTATCTGTTGCTGAAAGCTGCGGCAACCAAAACAACCTGGCTGCCCTTTGCCAGCCGGTCTGAAGACGCTTATGCAGCAGGCATGCACTGGATGCTGGAAAATTCAGACATCGTAATCGCCGTATGGAATGGGGAGGCCAACAAAGGCCGTGGCGGTACTTCGGACGGCGTGAAGAACATCATCAGCAGGGGACTCGACTGGATACACATTGATATCTGCAATTATTCCAACATGGCGCATCTGCATAAGCATGCGTACAGGCTGCAAGAAACTGCCGGTGAGGGATAAGCGATATTTTTTACAAAAGCATTTTAAACAATCGCCATAAAAACCTTTTTATGAAAATAAACAAACTCGTCATCCGCGGAGAAAAACAGGCCAGTCTTGCTGTAAACGATCCTGCTGCGGTATTTACATTGAAAGAAACATATACCATTGCAAATGTTACCCGGGGAGACGATGCGGCGAAGCAAACCATCAACGTAGACAAAGACCAGCTGCTGGAATTTGTTTTTGAAGACAATACCATATGGATGGGCTCCGGTGAAACCATACAGGATCTTTTTCCGGAAGCGGCTGCTATTAAAAAGCGGGGCGGTGGCGGCGAGTTTGAACTGCCTTCTTTTGTACAAGCCAATGCAGACAGCAGGAGCCTGGCCGGTAATATAGCCCTTAAACTATTGAATGTTTTTTCAAAAAAAGCGATCCAAAAAAGTGTAAAGGCGCTGGCAGCCGATTTGGAAAAAAAACAACTTGAAAATAAAAGCGGGCTCTACCGGGTGGATCCCAATTTTCAGTTGCTGGCTGATATTCCCGGCACCAGCAATAAACCCTACCTGCTTTTCCTGCATGGCACGGCCTCCTCTTCCTGCGGCTCTTTTGGAGAGCTGGTAGGTTCAGAATTGTGGAAATACATTCACCAATTCTATGGCTTGCAGGTGTTGGCATTTCAGCACGAGACGCTTACCAAAAGCCCGTTGAAAAATGTAGCTGAACTGATCAGCCAGTTGCCTTCCAATGCGGCGCTGCACATCATCAGTCATTCAAGAGGCGGTTTACTGGGCGATATTCTTTCCAGGTTTTGTGTAGACAATGAAAACAATGCTGGCTTTTCTGCGGATGAAATTAATTGCCTGAAAAAAGAAGACCGGCAGGAAGATATCCGGAACATCAGCGCCATTGATGCAGCGATTAAAAACAAAAACATTGTTGTACAAAAATTCATCCGGGTAGCTTGCCCGGCTCATGGCACTACGCTTGCTTCCGACAGGATGGATCATTTCTTCAATATCAGTTTTAACCTTGTTGGTCTTGCCACGGGTGCGGCTACCAACCCTATTTGCATTGCGTTTAAAAATTTGCTCTCGGCTGTCATTGGTTCAAAAGACAATGTGGATGTATTGCCGGGGCTGGAAGCGATGAACCCCGATTCACCCTTTATCAAAGTGCTTAACTATCCGCGTCCGCAAGCCGCCATCGATAGCCCGTTGATGGTGATCTCCGGCAACAGTCAGCTGAGCCTGGCTTTTAAAGCACTGGCTGTAATTGCAGGAAAACTGTTTTTCAATTCAAAAAACGATTTGGTGGTAAACACCGCCTCCATGTACAATGGCACCAAGCGATTGAAGATGGTGCAGTATTTTTTTGACGAAGGCGGAACCGTTGATCATTTTCATTACTTTAAAAACACAAAAACAAATGCGGCTATTTTACTGGCCCTGCAGGCAACCAGCGATGCATTGATACCGGGTTTTTCAAAACTTGAACAGGGCGCAGCTATTGCCGACAGAAATGTTATTTTGAACCTGGATGGCGGACAGGTGTTTAAGAATACAGTGACAGGCAAAAGGCCCATTGCGGTAATGGTGCCGGGTATTATGGGATCCAATCTTGCAAAAGACGGCAAACTTATCTGGATAAACTACCTGCGCTTCCTGGCAGGAGAACTTTCTATGTTGAAAATGACCGAACCCGGCATTGATGCGCCTTCCATCATGAAATCATCGTACAAGAAACTGGCCGATTACCTGGGCGATACCTATGATGTAGTAACGTTTGCGTTCGACTGGCGGCTGCAACTCAACGAGTCCGCAAAAAGCTTCAATACAAAAATGCTGGAGCTGCTCAAATACGGGCAGCCCATTAAAATCATTGGTCATTCTATGGGCGGCGTACTGGTCCGCGATTTTATTATCAATTATACCGATACCTGGCAAAAGCTGAATGCATCGCCGGGCTTTCGGTTGTTGTTTCTCGGTTCGCCACTGGGCGGCTCCTTCCGCATACCTTATGTATTGTTTGGAAAAGATCCCATCATCGACAAACTGAGTAAACTGGATCTGCTGCATTCTAAAAAAGATCTGCTGAAAGTGTTTGCCGGTTTTCCGGGTTTGCTGAGCCTGCTGCCGCTTACAAACGATACCGCCAACGATTTTTCAAAAGATACCACCTGGAAGAAAATGGGCGCGGGTACGGGCGACCCCGACTGGCCCCTGCCCGACAAGAAAACACTGGATGCATTTGGCGTCTACCGCGATTTTATTAACGGCAAAGCACAAACGATTGATTACAGCAATGCCGTGTACATTGCCGGAAAAGACAATGCCACCCCCTGCGGCTACGAGCTGGATGACAATAACAACCTGGCTTTTATCAGTACGGCTGCCGGTGATTCCAGCGTAACCTGGGATTCGGGCATCCCCAAAAAAATGACGGATAACAATACCGTGTACTATGCAGACGTAAGCCATGGTGCACTGGCCAATGAAGAATCTGTTTTTAAAGCCATCACCGATATCATAGCAAACGGATCCACGATGCTGCTTAAAAAAACCAGGCCAGCCATCCGCGGCGAAGAAGTTTCGTTTCGTACGCCGGCTGTCAATGATTTTGATTTGTCTTCCGCAGGCGTAGAAAACACCTTGCTGGGGCTAACGGAAGAAGAGAAGACCGCACCGGGCATTACCGCCATTCGGGTATCTATCAGCAATGGCGATCTGAAATATGCTTCTTACCCTCTGCTGGCAGGGCATTTTAAAAATGACGGCATCCTGTATGCAGAGAAGGCCATCGACTATAATTTAAAAGGCGCTCTGAGCGAACGATACCAGCTGGGGCTTTACCCGGGCGATATTGGCACCAACGAAGTAATCATTACACACCAGAAAGATTTTAATGGTGCCATTGTGGTAGGGCTGGGCGATCCCGGCCGGCTTACCGCCTACCAGCTTACACAAAGCGTGGAACAGGGTGTTGCCAAATACCTCCTGAACGTAAACAGCAAGGCGCCCTATACGCTAAACGCCATCAATACGGAACGCATCGGTATTTCTGCACTAACCATTGCCTGTGCCTACGGCGGTTTATCGGTAGAAAAATCAATCCGGGCCATCATTATGGGCGTACAGAACGCCAACAACAAAATAAAACTGATTCTTTTAGACCGGGCCAAAACGGTGAGCTGCATAGAGTTTATTGAGCAGTACCAGGACCGCGCCCTGAACATTTTGTATGTACTGAACGGCATTGAAAAAGACGAGGACCAGACGCTGAATGTGGTGTTTGAAAACAAGCGGCTGAAAAGATTGCTGGGTTCCAGGGAAAGATTGCCCATCGACAGTTCGGATGAATGGTGGACCCGCATCAATGTACAACTGAAAGAATACAATATTAAGAACGCAGCCCTGCGGGGATTGCAATTTAATATTTCTACCGGCGGCGCCAGGGAAGAGCAACGTGATTTGCTGACCGGCCGGGAAATGATACAGGAGCTGGTCAATGAAATGTCGGGCGATAACCGCTGGAGCCCCAAACTGGCGAAAACTATTTTTGAACTGCTGGTGCCCAATGATTTTAAAGAACAATTGAAAAAGCAATCCAATATCAACTGGATTGTTGACAAAGACA
>Ga0075024_100000026_pt1 | contig 34777 bp, 27 predicted proteins | sample Str013_2_FD_71389 | JGI IMG/M metagenome (GOLD analysis project Ga0075024, IMG submission 71389) | Freshwater sediment microbial communities in response to fracking from Pennsylvania, USA - Straight Creek_MetaG_SC_2013 | ecosystem: Environmental > Aquatic > Freshwater > Creek > Sediment... | reverse complement strand
TGATCGGCCAGCAATTTCTCCAGAGTCTTGACCCAGTCACTGGTGGTGGCGTCAATCAGGTTGGGCAGGTGTTTTTGCCAGATGAGGTCGCCGCCAAAAACGACGTTGGCGTCCGCCACGGTAATGACGGAGTCGCCGCCGGTGTGGCCAAGCATGTAACGTACTTCAACTTTGCGTCCGCCCAGATAGATGTCCACGGCGTCGGTGTAAACCATGTCGGGCAGAACGAGCGCTTCCACCTGCGCTTTGGCTTCCGGCTTGGGATTAGGACCAAAGAATTTCAAGTTCTCAGTACGCAGCCAGCCGCGAAGATTGCGTTGCGCCAGAATGGTTGCGCCTTCCTTGGCGAACACCGCGTTGCCGCCGGTGTGATCGAGATGGTAGTGGGTGTTCACCACAAAACGAATCGGCAGGTTGGTGACCTTGCGGATCTCGGCGAGAAGGTCGCGGGCGGGAGCTACGTCTTCAAAGCTATCAACGACGACTACACCGTTCGTCCCGATGATGAAACCAGCGTTGCTGCCGGCCTTCCCACGGTCGGCGGCGATGGCGGCGTACACGCCTTCGGAAAGCTTCTTGATAGTGAAATCAGGGTCCTGCGCGGAAGCAGCGAGAAAAGAAAAACAGACAAGTAAAGAGACAATGACGATCGTTCGGGTTCGCATGCGGAGGATGGTATCACGGCAAGATAAGCGTGAGGAGACTAGCGCGCAAGTCTTCTCGTTTAGGCGAAGTACGCTATTTCTTACTCTTTTATTTCTTGGGAGGGTTGAGAGCGATGGACGTGATCGTCAGCTTGCCTTCTTCCACGCTGCCCTTCACCGTAACGCGCTCGCCTTCGTAGCCTTTGGTCGCATCGGGGTTGGCGATGGCCAGAACCTCTTTCGCTACCGTAATGAAGACCGGTTTCTCGCCGGAGGTGATGCAGGCCTTGGCGCAGTAGCCGGTCATCTTGGCGCCGCACTTGGCGTCACTGATCCAGCCGGACATGGTTGCGTCCTTGAGCGCAGCGGCGTTGGCGGTGATCGCCGAAGACAGGAAAAGCAACACCAATATAAGGATGAAGACCGGAAAAACCTTGGACGTCACATTTCTTGAGATGTTATCGCTGAAACCCATTGCAAGAAAATCGTAGCACGGAAAAAGAAAAGGCCCGCGAGTACAGAAGTACCGCGGGCCGCCCTAAACTTCCTGTGAAAGACGCAGACTTACTTGGTTGCGGGTTCTTTCACCATCTCCACGCTGGTCACGGTGAGGGTGCCCTTGTCCAGATTGCCCTTCAGGGTGACGTGATGGCCTTCATGGCCTTTGATGGCGTCCTGGTTGGCGATGGCGATCACGGTCTTGTCGGCGGTGACGAACACCATTTTTTCGCCGGCTTCAGCGCATTTCTTGGCGCAAGCAGCGTCAACTTTGGCTCCGCACTTGGCATCGTTAATCCAACCGGTCCAGCTTCCCGCTTCCGCCAGTGCAGCTCCGCTGACCAGCGCCATGAACATGACAACAGCAACAATCTTCTTCATTTTTTGTCTCCTAAGTTTTGGTACGGTTTTTGGCCCGCTACGGCAGCGCGGGCTATACAGAAGTTGGCTTGCGTTAAGTCTACGGGAAGGCAGCGTCGCAAGCAACAGAATGCGATTTGTGCATCCCGCACGGTTGTTGATATGTTTGTTAATGACATTATGTTGACGCAGATCTCCTTGCGCTTGTGAAATGTACGGATACGGGCGACAAACGGATTGCCCGTCCAGCGGCGGGAGACTGCAATTCGCCTTGGAACCATGCAATTTGCTGCAATCCGATCCGAAGCCATCCCCGTACTCTTAAGGAATAGCGAGAAATGCCCGTGAGCGGGACGCCAGCGTCCAATGCCCAAAATAAAGACGAGACGGCCCTGATCTCGCGCCTGCGCGCCGGAGACGAAAGCGCCATGTCCGATCTTTATGACGGCTATTCGGGTATTGTGTACGGCGTGGCGTTGCGGGTACTCGGCGATACCACGGCGGCTGAGGACGTTTTGCAGGAGGTGTTTTTGCAGCTATGGCGAAATCCGCAGTCGTTTGACCCCGACCGTGGACGGCTGACGCCGTGGCTGGCAGTGATCGCGCGCAACCGGTCGATTGATTTGCTGAGGAAACGTCCGTTTGAAGAAGACATCAGCGAACTGCCCATTGCGGCCAACGTGAACCTGGAAGACGATTCCGCGCGGCGCATGGCGGTGGAAAAAATTCGCGGGGTGCTGGCCGGGCTTCCCCAGGAACAGCGGAAGACGCTGGAGCTGGCGTTTTTTGAAGGCATGACGCATTCGGAAATTGCCGGCAAAACCGGCGAGCCGCTGGGTACGATAAAAACCCGGATACGCAGCGGTCTGCTGACGCTGAGAAAAACTTTTGCATGAAGGACCACGCACAATTCGCTGACACGCTGGCGCTCTACGCCATGGGCTCGCTCGAGGATCGGCAGGAACTGGCCGAACTGGAAGCGCACCTGGGCACGTGCGGGGAATGTCGCCGCGAACTGGCAGCCCTGCGCGCGGATATGGCGCTGTTTGCGATGTCAGCCACTGGTCCGCAGCCTCCGCAGCGCGCGAAGGCCCGTTTGATGCAGGCTGTGGCAGCAGAAACTCGACGCAACGCGGAAAAGCAGAAGACACAAGTAGTGGGGCGGTTGCGTTCGCGCTGGTTCACTCTGGTGCCGATTGCGGCGGCGATGATTCTGGCCATCGCCAGCTTTACTTTGTTGCGTGAAGTGCAGGACTTGAAAGACCGGAATGCGGAGTTGATCCTGAAAGTAATTGACGCTGAGGGAAAGTCGCAACAGGCCCAGGAAATGCTGGCGATGATGCGGAACCCGAAAGTTTTTCAGGTAACCCTGGTGTCTGCCAAGACTCCACCGCAGCCACAGATGAAGACTTTTTACGATCAGGAAAAAGGCCACGTTCTGTTGTTCGCCAGCAATGCGCCGCAACTTCCTGACGACAAAGATTACGAACTGTGGCTCATCCCTGCCCATGGCGCTCCCATCCCGGCGGGGACGTTCCATCCGGACAGCCGCGGCAGCGGCATGATTACTTACCAATTCGAGACCAAAGGCATACCGCCGGGAATCTTCGCCATCACCATTGAACCCAAAGGCGGAGGGCTGGCTCCATCCGGCGCGCCGGTGATGACGCCCGCGAGCTAGAGCGCTCATGCGTTTTCCTGCATCAGCCAATACCTAATCCAATAGTTGGAATGCTAGCGGCTTACGTCGGCGGCAAGCGTGCGTCCAAAGCAACAGCGTGCATTTCTCCTGCCTAAGGAGGCCAGCTTGACCACGACACGTACTGCTTCTCTTTCACGACTCACGTTGCTGCGGTCCATTTTTCTATTGAGCGCTCTGGCGGTCACGTTGGCGACGCAAATGGTCGCGCAGCAAAACCCAACGCCGACCGTCACCGCAATCAAGGCCGAGATTGAACGGCAGAAGCAGTCACTGAAGGACAAGCCCGTCAACATTCCTGACTTTGGGGACATCGGATCGAACATTGGCGCCATGCTCAAGTCAGCAGAAGACACACTCAACCTGGGACGGACATACAGCAGCATGGAATCACTAGGCCGCGCGATGGACCTGCTAAGCGGCGCGCGGATGGTGGAAGCGAAGGCTGAGGTGGTGAAGAGCGGACTGCCGGCGTTTGAAACCGAGTGGGGCAAAGCCAGCGTGGAATTAACGTCGCTGGACGACAACGCGCGCAAGCGAGACTGGTCGAAATCGAAAGCGGCGGTGCAGGCGCTGGCGGAAGCGGCGCAAGGTAAAGCCATCCCATTGCTAGAGGGTGGACGGGGCTTTGCTTCAGCCACCAAGCCGAGCGACGGCCTCTTCTATATGGGGCAAGCGCAAGGCGAGGCGGAATTTTCGAGCTTCTTGTTTGGACTGAAGTTGCCGCGCACGGCCGCGGGTTTGCCGCTGCGTTCGTACGTGCCGGAACTACAGCGTTTGCAGGAAAAAACTAACGCCGCGTTTCAGCCGCCGAAATCGATTGACCTGCATGACCGGTTCATCGCCCTGAACTCAACCATCAAGCTGGCGGACGAACTGGATGCGTCGAAATCTTACGCGGGCGCGTTGTATGAATACCTGGAAGCCACGCGGCATTACGGCATGCTCGATCTAACGGTGCCCGATGCCGCGAAGGTGGCGCGGTTGAAAACGACGCTGGCAGAAAAGGAGAAAGAACTGGCGGCGTCCAAACGCGACGACTCCATTGCGCAGATTTTTGTCGAGCGGGCACAGTTGTGGCTGGCGCATCCTGACGGCACGCCAACCGCCCCGGACGAGTTCCGCGCCGTACGAGTAGTGGTGGAACAGGTCTTGCCGGCATATTACGCCGCGCTCAAGCCTGCCGTGCCGGTGCAGCGCGCCGCCGTAAAGACAGTTGACGTGACACTGGTGCGCTGGCCCTACACTTGAAATATTTCCGATCCAGCAAGTTTGCTGGTCCAGGAAGTTGCGGCGAGGTATCCGGGACGCGTGACGTTTGTGAGCGAGAACTTCGGCGCGTCCAAGCTGGCGGACAAGTTTGGCGTGAAAGGTTATCCGGCGGTGTTCGTGGATGATGTGCTGGTGGCGGCGCCGCGCGAGTTTGGTTACTTTGGCGAAGTGGACGGAACGGGCCGCTACGCGCCATGGAAGAAAGCCGAGAGCCAGGCAAAATTCAAAGCCGACCTCACACGGATGATCGATCTGATCCTGGCCGGCAGAAAAGACATTGTCGATCGCGAACATGCCGGGCAGAAAACCGAAACAGCGCAGGTCGCCGCGCTACCAAAGTTTTCCATCACTGATCTGAACGGCAAGCCGTTGACGGCAGAACAACTTCAAGGTCGCGTAGTGATGGTTGAGTTCTGGGCCACGTGGTGCCCGCCGTGCCGATCGACACTCGAATGGCTGGGGCAACTGAAGCAGAAATACGGAGATAACGTGGCGATTGTGGCGCTGGCGGTGGAGTCCCCCGAGGACAAGATACGGGCAAGCGTGAGTTCGCTGAGCCAGGAGCTGCATTGGGCGATTGCCGATGCGCCCACGGCTGTGTCCTTCGGCGACATCACGTCCGTACCGACAATGTTCCTGTTTGACCGATCCGGAAAAACCGCGACCGTGTTTTACGGGGCGCCGCCGGACTTGCATGAGCAAGCGGAAAAGATTCTGGACGGGCTGGTGAAATAATTCATCGCCACAATTGGGCGACGATTAGCGCACTACTCTTTTTTAAGTTCCGCTGCCCGGCGGGCGGCGGCCAGAATCTGCGCGATGGTGCGACCGATAACGCATCCGCCATCATTGACCAGGCGGTTTAGTTGCGAAGAATCCGTGAAGTGGGTTTCCGGGGATCAGTCATAAGGAATTTCACAAAAAAAACTCATCATATGCTGGTGCGTCGCGTGACGTTCATCCAGCGAAAAGAAAATACATAGGTCCTTCGGTGGCTCCCTCGGCTGCGCTCGGGATTTCGCCTGCGGGCTCTACGCCCGCATGGCGGCTCAACTTCGACTCCGCCCTTCGCCGTTGGCTCAGCGCGTCGCTCAGGATGACAAATCTGAAACGGCAATGTTGACCAGTAGATCCTCGGTGTCCGCACGTTAAGGAAACCGCCAAACCCGAATCGGGTGACTCAGTTCTGTGGAATTTCTGGCGGGCCAATCCGCGCTTACTTCCGTCACGTAAAAAACAACTTGCGGCACATTATTGGGTTGACATGAGATACCCGAGCAATGCATATTTATACATGCTACTGAATAAATATACGCGCTCATACTCATGACTAAATTGGCCCGGCAGCAGACAATTATCGAACTCGCGCACGAAGCGCCCTTGCCCAATCAGCAGGAGCTGGTGAAGGTGTTGGGACGGCGCGGGTTTCAAGTGACGCAGGCCACGCTCTCGCGTGACCTGAATGAGCTGCGCCTGGTGAAGACGCCGGAAGGCTACATCCTGCCGAATGGCGATGCGTCCAATGAACCCTTGCCGGCGGTTTCGCGCGTGGTGCGGGAGTTTGTCCGCGAAGTGCGGCGCGCGCAGAACCTGCTGGTGATCAAAACCATTCCGGGCAGTGCGCAACCGGTGGCCGTTGCGGTGGACGCCGAAGGCTGGGACGAAGTGGTGGGCACCGTCGCTGGCGACGACACGATCCTTATTATCAGCGGCAACAACAAAAAAGCCAGGCAGCTCCAGACACGATTGGAGGGCTTTCGAGCCTGATGCCACACTCCATCCAACCTGCAGTCGTCGGGGCAACCGGCTACGCGGGCTTCGAGCTCGCGCGTTTGCTCTACCGCCATCCGCGGATGAAGAAGCCCGTGCTCTTCACACGCGAAGGCGAGGCTGCGGGTCCGGCGCAACTGGACGAACTGTATCCGCACATCAGCGGCAATGGCGGCTTCCCTCTTGAGTCTTTTGAGTGGGAGAAGCTGAAGGCCAAAGGAGTGAACGTTTTGTTCCTGGCCACACCGCATGAAGTTTCCCGCGAGTGGGTTCCGGAATTGATGCGGCAAGGCATCAACGTGGTTGACCTGAGCGGAGCATGGCGGTTGGCGAGTCCGGCGTCACGCGAGATTTACCAATTTAAAGATGACGACGCGGCGTTGGCGGAAAAGCTCACCGCGCAAGCTGTGTACGGCATTCCGGAACTGCACCGCGCACGGCTGAAGGACGCTGCGCTGGTAGCCAATGCCGGATGTTATGCAACGTCTGTGATTTTGGCGCTGGCGCCGCTGGTGCGTGCGGGGTTAATTGACCTGGCGCATGGCGTGATTGCCGACTCCAAGTCCGGCGTATCCGGCGCAGGCAAGCAGCCAACGCAGAAAACTCATTTTGTGGAAGTGGCGGAGAACTTGTCCGCCTACTCTGTTTTTAATCACCGGCACACGGGCGAGATCCAGGAACAATTGGGACTGACAGCCGAGCAGGTGATCTTTACTCCGCATCTGCTGCCGATTCCGCGGGGCATCCTGTCAACCATTTACGCCCGGCTGAACACGCCGGCCCAGCCGCAGGACATTGAAAACTGTCTGCGCACTTTTTATTTCGGTTCACCGTGGGTGCGGATCTTCGCCCACGGCAAGCTGCCACAAATCCAGTATTCGCTGCACACCAACTACTGCGATATCGGGTTCACTTTGGCCCCAGACCGACGACGACTGGTCATGGTCTCGTGTCTGGACAACCTGATGAAAGGCGCTGCCGGACAGGCAGTGCAAAACATGAACCTGGTGTACGGATGGAATGAAGAGGAGGGGCTGAAATGAAAATCGTAGTCAAGCTAGGTGGAGCAACTTTAGAAGACGCGGAATTGTTGCATCGGGCGGCGATCGCCGTTAAGCAACTGGCCGATGAGCACCAGGTCGTGGTGGTGCATGGCGGCGGATCAGCGCTTACGCGCGTGATGAAACAAATGGGCAAGACCAGCGAATTTATTGACGGGCTTCGCGTCACCGACGCTGAGACTCGCGACTTCGCGGTGATGGTGCTGGCCGGACACATGAACAAGAAACTCGTTGCGTCGCTGGCGACGGTTGGCCAGTCCGCGGTGGGCATGTGCGGCGGCGACGGCATGGCGTTCCGCGCGCGGAAGAAAGCTCCGAACGGACACGATCTGGGATTTGTAGGAGAAATTTCTGCAGCCGATCCCCGGTGGATTCACGCGATCTGGCAGCAAGGCTGCGTGCCGGTGATTTCCAGCGTCGCGCTGGGCATTGACGGTCAGTATTACAACGTGAACGCCGACCAGATGGCTTCAGCGTGCGCCGTCGCCTGCCAGGCAGACACGCTCATCTTTCTTACAGACGTTGCGGGAGTGAAAGATGCGGACGGGCTGGTGATTCGGTGGCTGGACCTGAACCAAGCAGCGGAGTTGACGGAGAAAGCGGTCATCTTTGGCGGCATGCTGCCGAAACTCGATGCTTGCAAGAACGCGCTGCTCCATGGCGTGAATCGCGTCCGGCTGCTGCCGGCGGCAGAAGTTGAAATGCTGCCTGATTTTTACTTTGCCAAAATTGATTCCGGGACCGAGGTGCTGGTCGCGTGAACCTGGAGCAAGTGAAAAAACTCGAAGACAAAGTACTGGTGGCGACGTACGAGCGCTACCCGGTATTGCTGCGCAAAGGCCGCGGCGTTCATGTTTACGACCACAAAGGCCGCAAGTATCTGGATTTTCTGAGCGGGATTGGCGTGAACGCGCTGGGGTATGCGCATCCGGCGCTGACCAAAGTGATTGCGCGGCAGTCGAAGCTGCTGGTGCACACGTCCAATCTTTTTTATACGGACTATCAAGGCAAGTTGGCGGCGGCGCTGATCAAGATTTCCGGCATGGACCGCGTGTTCTTTACCAACAGCGGCACAGAAGCCTGGGAAGGCGCGCTGAAGCTGGCACGGGCGTACGCGAAAGAACACAAGCAAGAAGGCCACGAACCGAAGTGGCGGATTCTGGCGCTGGAACATGCGTTCCATGGACGTACGTTCGGGGCGATGGCTACAACGCACAAAGAAAAATACCGCCAGCCGTTTGAGCCGGTGGTGCCGGGCGTAGAGTTCGTCAAATTCAACGACGTGGCCGACCTGGAAAAGAAATTTGATTCCACCGTCTGCGCCATTGGCTTTGAGTTTGTGCAGGGCGAAGGTGGCGTTCGTCCGGTGAGCAAGGAATTTGCGGCGAAAGCGCGCGAGTTGGCAACCAAGCACAACGCACTGCTGATCGCCGACGAAATCCAGAGCGGGATCGGGCGGACCGGCAAATGGTTCGCCTATCAGCATTACGGAATTCAACCCGACCTGGTCACAGTGGCAAAGCCGATTGCCGGCGGGCTTCCGCTAGGCGCGCTGCTGGCCTCGGAGAAAGTCGCGGGCTGCATACATCCTGGCATGCATGGCACAACCTTTGGGGGAGGGCCATTGGCCTGCGCCGTTGCGCTGGAGCTGTTGAAAACCATGGACCAACAGAAGCTGCTGAAGCATATCCAGAAGACAGGCAGTTATCTGGCAGAGAAACTGAACGAACTGAAGAAAGAACACTCATCGATCCGCGAAGTGCGCGCCATGGGGTTGATGGCCGGCGTGGAACTGGAATCCGCCGATCTGGCGAAAGAAGTTTTTAAGAAGATGTTGGACCATGGCGTGATTGTGAATCGCACAGACGAGACTGTGATCCGTATGTTGCCGCCGTTCATCGTAAAGAAACAGCATGTGGACCAGGTAGTGAAATTGTTGGACGAAGTACTAAAGAAGAAGGGTCAGATACTGAGCAAGAACACGGTGGAGTTTGCGGCCACGGCCCAACGGAGGCACAAATGATGTCAGCCAGAATCCCAGAATTGACCGCGTTCACTGCACCGGTGGAACAGCCGGTTGCGAACCGCGATCTGGTGTCCGCGCGCGACTTTTCCCCGGAAGAAACCCAGGCGTTGTACCAGCTGACGCACATCATCAAGCACCGTCCGGCGGATTTTCGCGGCGCTCTGGCCGGCAAGCAACTTGTCCTCTTCTTTGAAAAAGCCTCGCTGCGCACCAGGCTGACGTTTGAATCAGGCATGGCCAGCCTAGGCGGCACTTCCCTTTTCGTTGATCAGACGCAGTCACGCCTGGGACTACGCGAACCGGTGAAAGACATTGCGCGCAACGTGGAACGCTGGGTCCACGGCGTGGTGCTGCGCACATATGAGCACTCCACGATCACTGAGATGGCGGACAACGCGGGCATTCCGGTGATCAACGCACTGAGTGACCTGGAGCATCCGTGCCAGGCGTACGCGGACTTTTTTACTCTACAGGAAAAGTTTGGCGACCTGCGGCAGGTGCACACGGCTTACGTGGGCGACGGCAACAACGTGGCACACTCGCTGATGCTGGTAGCGGCCGCTCTGGGGACCAGCATTGCCGTGGCCACGCCAGAAGGATACGAACCGGACGCGGAGATTGTTGCGACAGCGAAGAAGATTGCGCGCACCACGGGTTCGATCATCGACATCACCAACGATCCGAAGCGCGCCGTGACCGGAGCGAACGCCATCTATACCGACGTTTGGGCCAGCATGGGGCAGGAAGCCGAAGCCGAGGAACGCAAAAAGATTTTCGCTCCTTATCAGGTGAACAACGAACTGTTTTCCCTGGCGGCGCCGGAAGCGTTCTTTATGCATTGCCTGCCCGCGCATCGCGGAGAAGAAGTGACCGCGGACGTGATGGATTCGCCGTGTTCGATCGTTTTCGATCAGGCGGAAAATCGCATGCACGTGCAGAAAGCCATATTATTAATGTTGCTGGGCAGCGGTATGAGCCGGCCGATCAGGAGCAATCATGCGTGAGAAAGTAGTTCTGGCATATTCCGGAGGGCTGGACACCTCCATCATTATTCCCTGGCTGAAGGAAAACTATAACTGCGACGTGATTGCCATGATTGCCGACGTGGGCCAGGGCGACGACATTGACGCCGTGATCGAAAAGGCGCACAAGACGGGCGCGGCGAAAGTCATCGTCGAAGACCTGCGCGAAGAGTTTCTGAACGACTACGTGTTCCCTGCCGTCCGCGCGGGTGCGGTGTACGAACACAAATATTTGCTGGGCACATCACTGGCCCGGCCGGTGATCGCGAAACGCCAGGTGGAAGTTGCGCTGCGCGAGAACGCTACCGCTCTGGCACACGGCTGCACCGGCAAAGGCAACGACCAGGTCCGCTTTGAACATGCGTTCCAGGCGCTGGCGCCGGAGTTGAAGATCATTGCGCCGTGGCGCGAGTGGACCTTGAAATCCCGCGAAGATTGCCTGGACTACGCCGAAGCACGCGGCATCTCAGTGACGGCCAGCCGGACGAAGATCCACAGCCGCGACAAGAACCTTTGGCACTTGAGCCATGAAGGCGGCGAGCTGGAAGATCCGGCGAACGCGCCGCTGGAAAGCACATGGCAGATGAGCAAATCTCCGCAGGACGCGCCGGACGAAGAGACGGTGACGATCGGTTTTGAAGCCGGCACGCCTGTGTCAGTCAACGGACAGAAACTGGGGCCAGTATCACTGATCGAACTGCTAAATGAAATTGGCGGACGCAATGCGATTGGCCGCGTTGATCTCGTGGAAAACCGTTTCGTCGGTATTAAGTCGCGCGGCTGTTATGAGACTCCGGGCGGGACGCTGGTGTTAACAGCGCATCGCGAACTGGAAGCCCTGTGCCTGGAGCGCGAGCTCACACATTACAAACAGCAAATTGCCTTGAAGTACGCCGAGCTAGTCTACTTCGGCCTGTGGTTCACGCCGCTGCGCGAAGCGCTGGATGCGTTCGTCGCTGAGACGCAAAAAGCCATCACCGGCACGGTGACCATGAACCTGTACAAAGGCAACGTGATCATTGCGAGCCGCGAATCGGAAAACTCGCTCTACCGAACGGACTTGTCGTCGTTCACCATGGGCGCCAGCTACGACCAGAAAGATGCGGCAGGATTCATACGCATCCTGGGACTGCCGGCGCGGTCACTGGCGCAGCTGCAAAAAGAAACCAAACTGAAGCAACAGAAACAGGTGACCACCAAGTGAAAATGTGGTCGGGCAGGTTCCGGCAACCGCTTGATCCCCGGTTTGAAGAGTGGCAACGGTCATTCCCTTTTGACCAGAAGCTACTGCGCTTTGAACTGGCAGCTAGCCGTGCGCACGCCAAAGCCCTGGCGGCCGCGGGCGTACTCAGTGATGACGAGTTGAAGCAGGTCGTCGGAGCGTTGATCGCGATTGGCAAAGATTTTGCCGACGCGAATCCGCAGGACGCTGAAGCTGAAGACGTCCACCATTTTGTGGAAAAGCAACTGGTTGCTCGGACCGGCGAAGTGGGCAAGAAGCTACACAGCGGCCGCAGCCGCAATGAGCAGATCGCAACGGACTTGCGGTTATTCGTCCGCGAATGCATTGATGAATTACGGGCGGCGATCGGCGAATTTCTTGAAGTGCTGGTAACGCGGGCGGAAGAAAACAGATCCGCGGTAATGCCGGCTTACACGCACTTGCAGCGCGCTGAACCGGTCCTGGTCGCGCACTGGCTGCTGGCGTATTTTGAAATGTTTCGTCGCGATGCCGAACGGCTGCTGGACTGCCGCAAGCGCGTGAACGAATGTCCACTGGGATCAGGAGCGATTGCCGGAGCGTCGCTGGCGCTGGATCGCAAGATTGCCAGCAACGAACTGGGATTCGACCGTCCGACGTCCAACAGCATGGACGCCACCAGTGATCGCGACTTCATTCTGGAATTCGTGAACGCCGTCTCGGTACTGGGCGTGCACCTGAGCCGCTGGGCGGAGGAACTGATTCTGTTCGCCACGCAGGAATACCGGTTCATACGCCTGCCCGAAGCATATTCCACGGGCAGCAGTGCGATGCCGCAGAAACAAAATCCGGATACGCTGGAGTTGATTCGCGGCAAGGCGGGGCGGATCATCGGCAGCCAAGTGGCGTTGCTGACCATCGTCAAAGGTCTCCCGCTGGCTTACAACAAGGACATGCAGGAAACGCAAGAGCCGCTGTTTGACGCCGCAGCAACTTCGAGCATGTGCGTGGAGATTGCCACGGGATTCATGAAGCTGGTTGAGTTCGACCACGCGCGGATGAAGCAAGCTTGCGAAAGCGGATTCATGGACGCGCTGGCCGCGGCCACGTATCTGGTCCACCGGGGCGTGCCGTTCCGGCAGGCACATGAAGTTGTGGCCGGAGCCGTGCAGAAATGCGTGGAGAAAGGCTGCGAACTGAGCGGGCTTTCTTTGAGTGAACTGCAAGAGTTCTCGGCTGCGTTTGGCGAAGATATTTACCAGCATTTAAAGATTGAAGCCGTGCTGGCATGCCATGATGTGGCCGGTGGCACCGCTCCGCGACAAGTGGAACGCGCTTTACGCGCCGCTCGCGAACAGCTGGCGGCCATGCAGGAGGCCCATGCTGCACACGCGTAACGCGGTCCTGCCGGACGTGGAACACATCCACGCCATCATCCGCTCATATTCCGGGAACGGCACGCTGCTGCCGCGCCCCATGGCGGAACTGCGGGAAAATGTCCGCGATTTTGTGGTGGCGGAAGTGGATGGCCAGATTGTAGGTTGCGGCGCGCTCCATCTTTACGGCATGCATCTGGCGGAGATTCGATCAATCGCTGTGACACCTGACGCGAAAGGCCTGGGCGCGGGACGCAAACTAGTGGAAGCCCTAATGCGCGAAGCCGAACGACACGGCGTCACCTGCGTGTGCCTGTTCACACGCGTACCTGAATTTTTCGCGCATATGGGATTCGGTTTGGCCAAGCGCGAAGAGCTGCCAGACAAAATCTACAAAGACTGCGTGCACTGTCCGGCGTTCAACGCCTGCGACGAAATTGCCATGTACCAAGGCGAAATTCCCAAAGACAACGGCGTACGCGACTTGCAGATCCCGAAACCACTGGTTAAGCTGACGGTGTGAGCATAAATCCGCCGCAGGGATTTCTCTTTTCTTCTTATACCGCAGGCATCAAGGCCAGCGGCAAACCTGATTTGGCTTTCGTACAGGTTCCAGAGGGCGCGTCCGCAGCCGCCATGTTTACCCGCAATCAGGTGGTGGCTGCGCCAGTGATTGTCGGCCGCGAGAACATGCGGGCTTCCGGTGGACAGATTAACGCGGTGATCATAAATTCCGGCAACGCCAACTGCGCTACCGGTAAACCGGGACTCAAAGCCGCACAACAAGTCTGCGCCGACCTGGCGCGAAAACTCAAAATCAAACCAACGGCGGTGTTCCCTTCTTCCACGGGAATCATCGGCGTGCCGCTGCCGGTGGAGAAAATCTCGGCCGCGCTGCCGGGATTGATCGCTGCGGCGCAGCCAGGCGCGGAAGCGCTGGACGCGTTTGCTTCGGCAATCCTGACAACGGACACGCACAAGAAAGTCGCCAGCCAAAGCATTGTGTATGGCGGCGTGGAAGTGAGCGTCGTAGGAGTGGCGAAAGGCGCGGGGATGATCCATCCCAACATGGCGACCATGCTGGTGTATCTGTTTACCGACGTGGCGGCTACGCCGAAGGAATTACAGAAGTCGTTAAAGAAGGCCGTGGACCTCAGCTTTAACAACATTTCCATCGACGGCGACACGTCGACCAATGACACGGTGCTACTGCTCGCCAGCGGTAAAAGCGGCGTGACAGTGAAACAGCTGGGCGGCGAGTTCGATAAAGCTTTGCAGAAAGTTTGCCGGTCATTGGCGGCACAGATCGTCGCGGACGGCGAAGGCGTGAAGCACGTAGTCCGATTGAAGATCGAACAAGCACGGACGGTTGACCAAGCCAGGCAGATCGCAAGGACGATTGCAACGTCACCGCTGGTGAAGACTGCGTGGGCGGGAGCCGATCCGAACTGGGGACGGATTCTGGCGGCGATTGGACGCTCCGGCGTAACGATTGAGCAGGACCGCATCAGCATCTATCTGGGCGACCAGCAAATCTGCCGTAAAGGCGGAGCGTGTCCGTTTGATGCGGTGCGAGCGCATGAATATATGTCCGAGCCGGCGTATGAGATTCGGATCATTCTGGGCGCGGGCGAGGCGAACCTGGATTTTCTATCGTGCGACCTGACGGCGGAGTATGTACACATTAATGCCGACTATTCGACGTAGGTTTTAGCAATTGGCAAATAGCAATTGGCAATTAGCCGCGCAATGTGACTACGCATGCCATCCCAACCTCATCTTGATTGGTTTGTGATCTGAGACCTCCGAACCTTCTTTCCGCTGTCCCACAAACCGAGAAAGTGTGTTCTGAGGTTCTCAGGTTGACATTCTACCCAGCTGGATGCATACTCGGGTCGAATGGCAACCCGAGACGAAAATAACCGCATCGCCCTTCTGCAAGGAACGCTCGATCTGCTAATCCTGCGCACGTTGTTGTTTGCTCCGCAGCATGGGCAAGGGATCTCACGCGCGATTCAGGCACAGTCCGACGACGAGCTGCTGGTCGATCACGGATCGCTTTATCCGGCGCTGCAACGGCTGGAAGCGCAAGGCTGGATCAGCGCGGCGTGGGGCGTGAGCGAGAACAACCGCAAAGCGCGTTTCTATCAACTGACCAAATCAGGAAAACAACAACTGACCAGGGAAACCAACCAGTGGAAGCGGCTGGCTGCGGCAATTGGCCGCGTGCTGGAGCCGCAGAAATCGGAAGGGTGAAGTATGTTCTGGCGCCGCAGGAAAAACGAAGACTTTAGCGAAGAGATTCAGGCGCACATCGCGCTGGAAGCGGAACGGTTGCGAGCGGAGGGGCTCAGCGCCAGAGAAGCGGACGCAGCGGCCCGCAAGCGGTTTGGCAATGTGCTTTCGGCGGAAGAACAGTTTTACGAGACGAATCGCTGGCTATGGTTGGAGCACCTGCGGCGCGACATGGGATACGGCTTGCGGGTGCTGCTGCGGAACCCGGGGTTCACGTTTGTGGCGATGCTGTCACTGGCGCTGGGGATCGGCGTAAACGCTTTGATGTTCAGCGTGGTCAACGCGCTGGTGTTGCGTCCGCTCCCGGTGGAGAAACCGGGCGAACTGGTTTTTCTGGAGAACAACCACTTTGGCATTGGGCAGTCATTTCCAAATTACCGCGATTTTCGCGATCAGAACCAGGTGTTCTCCGGCTTGATGGCGTACCGGGTTGTGCAGATTGAACTCGACTCGCGAGTAGGCACGGCGCGCACGTGGGGCTACCTGGCAACAGGAAATTATTTTGATGTGCTGGGAATTCAGCCCGCACTGGGAAGATTTTTTCACAAGGAAGACGAACGGGGCGAAGGCGGTAGTCCGTATGCCGTGTTGAGCTATGGAAGCTGGCAAGCCCGTTACGGTGGCGATCGCGACATTGTGGGCAAGACGATCCGCATCAACCGGCATCCTTATACGGTACTGGGCGTGGCGCCGCGCAACTTCCATGGCACGGAAGTCTTTTACTGGCCGGAAGTCTGGGCGCCGATGATGATGGAAGCGCAGATTGAACCGGGCAATCCGTGGCTGGAGAATCGAGGCACGTTCAATGCCTGGGTGATTGGCAGGCTGAAGCCGGGCGTTTCGCCGAGCGCAGCCACCGCCAACCTGAATACGATCGCCGCGGAGCTTTCCAGGCGATATCCGGATTTCGACGAAGGCTTGCAAATGCATCTGACGCGTCCGGGGCTGATGGGCGAAGTGATTGGCGGCCCGATGCGCACAGTTTCTTTCGCGCTCATGCTCATGGCGGGGCTGGTACTGCTCACGGCCTGCGCCAACCTGGCCAGCATGGTGACGGCACGTGGAGCGGACCGCGAACGCGAAATCGCAATACGGCTTTCCATTGGCGCAACGCGGTGGCGCGTGATGCGGCAGATACTCACCGAAACGGTGGTCCTGGCGGGGCTTGGCGGCGCGACGGGATATGGACTGGCGCAAGTGCTTTCCAAGCTGCTGAGCGCGTGGCATGCGCCCATGGATTTCCCGATCCAGTTTGACGTAACACCGGACTGGCGGGTGTTCTTGTTTGCATTTGCGGTCTCACTGGTGGCGGGAATCGTGTTTGGCCTGGCTCCGGCGCGGCATGCGGCCAAGACGGACATGAATGCCGTGATCAAAGGCGAACAACTGGGCTGGCGCGGACGAAGAATCGCGTTGCGCGATGTGCTCGTGGTACTTCAAGTTGCGGTGTGCTTCACGTTGGTTGCCGCAAGCCAGTTGGCGCTGCGCGGCCTGCAACGGTCTACGGACATACACCTGGGATTCCAGCCGCAAGGAGTTTCGGTGGTGCAGTTTGATCTGGGGCTGGCGGGATACACAGAAGAACGCGGACGCAGCTTTCAAAAGCAAGCGCTGGAAGCCGTGCAGCATATGCCGGGCGTGACTTCGACCGCGTATTCCAATTCCGTTCCGCTCAGTATTGATGAGAACCAGAATTCTGTCTATCCGGAAGACCAGCCGAATTTGAAAGCGTCGGAAGTGATTGCAGCGGCGACGTATGAAGTGTCGCCGAATTTCTTTACCACGCTGGGTACGCGGATGTTGGTCGGGCGCGACTTTAGCTGGCATGATGACCGCAAGAGTCCTGATGTGGCGGTGGTCAATGTCGCTTTCGCCAAACAGATACTGCACACGGACAATCCACTGGGCAAGCGGTTTCACCGAGGTCCGGGCGGACCGCTGATGGAAGTGGTGGGCGTGGTGGAAGACGGCAAGTACGAAACGCCGATCGAGGCGCCGCGACCGGCTGAGTTTGTGGCCATGGAGCAGCACTACAACACCACGAACACTCTGCTTGTGCGGTCAAGTTTGCCGCAAAACGAAGTGGTGGCCAACATGCGCGTGGCCATGGCTAAGCTGGATCCTGACCTGCCTCTGTTTGGCGTAGGCGGGCTGGACCAGGTGCTGGGGCTGGCGTTTATGCCCGGACGCGCGGCAGCGATTGCGCTGAGTACGTTCGGTATTCTGGCGATTCTTCTGGCGGTGACGGGAATCCACGGCCTGGTTTCTTATGCCGTGGCGCGGCGGATACGCGAGATTGGAATCCGTGTGGCCGTGGGAGCGACGCCCGCGCAAGTGCTGCGGGTTGTGCTGGGACGCACGGCGTGGCTGATGACTGTCGGCTGCGCTGCCGGCCTGGTACTAACGCTGGCGCTAGGCAGGATACTTTCCACCCTGGTCTACGGCGCGTCACCGCGCGATCCACTGGCTCTATTGGGAGTGCTGACAGTGATTATCCTGCTCGGACTGTTTTCATCGTGGGCACCGGCGCGGCGTGCGATCCGCGTGGACCCGGTGATGGCGTTGCGGCATGAGTAAGAAGACAGCTTCTAGCTGTTAGGCGCTAGGTGCTTGCGCTTTTGGTAGTTGGTAGCTAGGAATTCGATGGCATTGACGAAATCCAAATCGTGAATCCAGGACATATATTGAGGGCATGTAGTTGAACGCGTTCAATGTATCACACATCAATCCGCGGTGCCATGAAGCTATGCGAACAAACTGTGTCTGGTGAGAACTCCCTGAAGTGGCATGGAAGGTGAGATATTCTCGGGATGCTTCGACGCGTCCTGATCCCGCTGCGCGGGACACGGACTTGCTCAGCATGACAGGGAAAAGACAATACGGAAGAAACATAACGGGATTGTTCTGGCGCACAACGGCAGAAGAGCTCACAGGCAAGAGTGCCTGTGCCACACAATCTTCGCGACGTCCGCACCCGCGCTTCACAGGCTCTAATAGCGATCTCTCGTCGCGCTCGAGAGAAGAAAGCACAGCCGGGGGCACCTCCACCCCACCACGCGAAGCGCGCGTCGGGGACCCCGGCGGCTGTGCCACACGGGTCGAGTGAGGTTAGCTGGAAACGCCAAAGCCGCCTTGGTCGTTCGCAGGCGAGGGCGCCTGCGCTCCACAAACCAAAAAACGCGCAGTCGGTCATCAGAATGCTGCTATGCCGTGCTTTGCCGCTTTACGGTTCTCGCTAGGAATCGGTATGTTAAGTACAGATGCCCCAGTCACTCGCAGATTACGCACAACTCCATTACTCGCTGAAAAACGATACGGCATTCGTTTACAAGCGTGGCTATCGGACGCTGCGCTGGACGTACCGGCAGGTGGGCCAACTAACGTTCCGCATGGGACGCGAGCTGGAGGCCCGCGGCATAAACAAGGGCGACCGGGTGATGTTGTGGGGCGACAACTGCGCGGAATGGGTGGCGGCGTTCTTTGGGTGCATGCTGCGCGGCGCGGTGGCCGTCCCCATGGACAAGATTGCGTTGCCGGATTTTGCGCGACGCGTGGCGGCGGACGTGGACGCCAAGCTGGTGATTTGTTCGGTGGCGTTGACCGGGCATGTTAGCGGCACGGCACACATGGAACTGGAAACGCTGAGCGAACTGGTGGCAGCGAGATCGGCGGAGCCGTACGCGCCGGTTGCGATCACTCGTGAAGACAAAGCGCAGATTATTTTTACATCGGGAACAACGGCGGAACCGCGCGGTGTAGTACTGACGCATGGCAACATACTGACCAGCGTTGATCCGATTGAGCGCGAGATTCCGAAGTATCGCCATTACCAGCGGATTTACCATCCAGTGCGATTTCTGCACATGCTTCCACTGAGCCACGTTTTTGGACAAACGATGGGCATGTTCATCCCGCCGGTGATCCGCGCGACCGTGCTGTTTCAGGACGAGTTCAATCCAGCGGAAGTGATTGCGTCCATCAAACGGGAACGGGCGTCTGTGTTGATCGCGGTGCCGCGGGTAGCGGAGTCATTCAAGAACAAGCTGGAAGCCGACCTAGGGCCGGAAATCAAAAAGCATTGGGAAGCGGCGGAGAGCCAGCGGTTCCTGAAACGCGTGTGGATGTTCCGTAAAGTGCATCGCTACCTGGGATGGAAGTTCTGGGCGATCGTGTGCGGCGGCGCTGCGCTGGACCCGATCACCGAAGAATTCTGGCGGCGAATCGGCTACGGCATTGTGCAAGGCTATGGACTGACGGAAACGAGTTCGCTGGTGAGTCTGAACCATCCGTTCAAGCCGGGGCGGAAGTCGATTGGGAAAGTGCTGGCCGGGCGCGAGATGAAGCTTGATCCGGAGACAGGCGAGATCATGGTGCGCGGCTCGAACGTGGCGCAGCAATACTGGCAGGGGAAAGAGCTGAAGCCAGTGTCCGGCGAAGAAGGCTGGTTCCGCACAGGCGATCTGGGCGCGCTGGATGCAGAAGGCAATTTGTATTTCAAAGGCCGCAGCAAGAACGTGATTGTGACGCCGGCAGGGCTGAAGGTTTATCCAGAGGACCTGGAGCAGGCGTTGAGGAGGCAAGCGGACGTCCGCGATTGCGTGGTGTTTGGGACGGCACGCGGTGGGAACGCTGAAGCTTGCGCGGTACTGCTACTGCGGGATCCGGCGGCGGCGAATGTGGTGGTGGCAGCGGCCAACCAGACGCTGGCGGACTTCCAGAAGATTCGAGCTTGGTACACGTGGCCGGATGAGGATTTTCCGCGGACGTCAACTCTGAAGCCGAAACTGGAGATCATCAAGCGCGTGGCGGAAGCGCAGATGAACGGACATGGCGGCGCGGCGGCGAGCGAAGCGGGGGCGGGATCGGGCACGTTGCAAGAGCTGATCCAAAGCATTTCCGGGCGCAAAGTGACGCTCACGCCGGGCGCGCGGCTGGAAGATGATTTGAATTTGAGTTCTCTGGACCGCGTGGAATTGGTGGCGGCGTTGGAGAACCGTTACCAAGTTGATTTGGGCGACCGCGAGTTTTCGCAAGCGACTACGGTGGCGGACCTGGAAGAGCTGCTGAAGAATAAAGCGGCAGCCGGAGAGCCGGAGGCGCGTCCGAAAGATTATCCATACCCGCGATGGGCGCAACGTTGGCCGTTCACTTGGATTCGCGCCCTGGGCTACCACCTGGTGACGCTGCCTTACATCCTTGTTATGGCGCGTCCGAAGGTGAGCGGACGGGACAAGCTGAAGGGCTTCCAAGGACCGGCGCTGATCATCTGCAATCACATTTCGCAGATCGACATCGGCTTTGTGATGGCGGCGCTTCCCTTCCGTCTCAGGACGCGGCTCGCGGTAGCGATGCAAGGCGAAATGCTGCGAGGAATGGTTCATCCGCCGAAAGAGACGTTCTTTTTGCTGCGGTGGTGGCTGCCGGTACGCTACACGCTGATTGCGCTGTTCTTTAACGTGTTCGCGTTGCCGCAGAAGGCTGGCTATCGAGAGAGTTTCAAGTTTGCCGGCGACTCGGCAGATCGCGGATTCAACATTGTGATATTTCCGGAAGGCAAACGCACGGAGACCGGCGAGATGAGTCCGTTCCGGAGCGGCATTGGGCTGCTGGCCACGCATTTGAACCTACCCGTGATCCCGATGAAGATTGACGGGCTGTTTCCGTTCCGCGTGGCCAAGAAGCACTATGCACCTCCGGGAGCGGTGCAGGTGAAGATTGGCGATCCGGTGAAGTTTGAAGCGACGGCGGACGCGGAAGAGATTGCGAAGCAGTTGGAGAGGATTGTGAAGGCGCTTTAGGAATTTCCACCGCGGAGACGCGGAGAAAAACAAGTTTCACCACTGATTGGCACAGATGACACTGATTGGTGGATCGACCTTGCGAGAATTGGTGGGAATAGCGGTGGAAAGAACGCGTCCGTAGATTAATCCGCATCAGTCAGTTGATCGATGACAAACCACACCGGCAAGAGTGCCGGTGCCACACAATCCTCGCTGTTCGTTCTGAATCGTCATACTTAATTGAATCGCTCGCAGGCGAGGGCGCCTGCGCTCCACAATCCAAAACCTAGGAAGCAGCGCGGCCCGCTGGGACGTGGAGTTGAAGCGTGCCGTCGTGAGAACTCCCTGAAGAGGCATGGCTATTCCAACCGTTCTCGGGGTCCTTCGGCTCGCACGTGCTCCCTGCGGCCGGACGTGCTTGCTCAGGATGACAGGGGTTAGCGGCGGCGCATCTGAAAACGACACTTTTGTTTTACACTGGTTGGCTGAGAACAGCAGCGTTGCAGCACAATTTCCAGCCACAACACACATGAGCGGTGTGAAGCGGAGCGACAAACATTCGTCGGGGTGCAACAACAGCCGTGAGGCCGGCCTGCGCGCCGATCGGCAGGTATCAAGCGCAGTACAAAATCAATGGTCCACGTCGCGCATGAGCAGCGTGGAGCGGAGCGACAAAAAACGATGATCCATACTGGCCGCCACTTCCTACAGATTCCTGGACCCACCAACGTACCTGACCGCGTGTTGCGGGCGATGGACCGCGCGGTGATTGACCATCGCGGACCAGAGTTTGCCAAGCTGGGTCAAGAAGTGTTGGCGGGGCTGCGTCCGGTATTTAAGACGAAGAGCCATGTGGTGATTTTCCCGGCGTCGGGATCGGGCGCGTGGGAAGCGGCGATTGTGAACACGCTATCACCGCGCGACCGCGTGCTGATGTTTGAGACGGGACACTTTTCCAACCAATGGAAAGACGTTGCGGAACGGCATGGACTGCAAGTGGACTACGTTCCGGGCAACTGGAGGAAAGGCGCGTCCCCGGCGGAGGCCGAGCAACGGCTGAGCAAAGACACCAAGCATTTGATCAAAGCGGTGATGGTGGTACACAACGAGACGTCCACGGGCGTGGCCAGCCGGATTGCGGAGATACGGAAAGCGATGGACCGAGCGAAGCATCCGGCGCTGCTGATGGTGGATACGATCTCGTCCCTGGGATCCACGGATTACCGGCAGGACGATTGGGGCGTGGACGTGACCGTGGCCGGGTCACAAAAAGGGCTGATGCTTCCGCCGGGACTGAGCTTCAACGGAATTTCAGAAAAAGCGCTGGCCGCCAGCAAGACCGCGAAGATGAATCGCTACTACTGGGATTGGCAGGAAATGCTGAAACACAACGGTGGCGGATTCTTTCCGTACACGCCGGCAACGAACCTGCTCTGGGGACTGCGCGAAGCGTTGACGATTTTGCAGGAAGAAGGCCTGGATAATATTTTCCGTCGGCATGACCGGCACGCGGAAGCGACGCGCGCGGCGGTGAGAGGCTGGGGGCTGGAAATCCAGTGTGAAGAACCGAAAGAATATTCGAGTTCCCTGACCGCGGTCCGGATGCCCAAGGGGCACGACGCGGACAAGTTGCGGGAAACGATCCTGGAAAACTTTGACATGTCTCTGGGAACCGGATTGGCGAAACTCGCCAAGACGGTATTTCGGATTGGACATCTCGGTCACTTCAACGACCTGACGCTCGCCGGGACATTGAGCGGCGTGGAAATGGGCCTCCGCATGGCAGGCGTTCCACACCAAGCCGGCGGCGTAATGGAAGGACTCAAGAGCCTGGTAGAAAACCGATAGGCAACGGGCGCGAGGCGTCCCCAATCCGGCGCGAGGCGGGTAAAAGAAAATCTTTGCCCACGGGGGCCTTTCCTGATACAAAGGCGGCGGAAAAAACCTATGGCCGCATCGTCCTTAACGCCTAACGCTCCCGCAGAACAGCCGAGTTTGTTTGGGCGGCTCTTTGCTTCCACCAACTTAGTTCTGCTCATGGTGTGCCTGATGTACGCGCTTACGTACATTGACCGCATCAACGTGAACACCGCCGGTCCTGTGTTCCAGAAAGAGCTACATCTCAGCACAGTGCAACTGGGCTGGGTGTTTTCGGCCTTCGGCTGGGCTTATCTGGCGCTGCAAGTCTGGGGTGGCTGGCTGAGTGACAGGTTTGGGGCACGGCTTACGCTGACGGTGTGCGGCGCGATCTGGGCGGGAGCAACGATTCTCACCGGCCTGGTCGGCAGCCTGACCGCGCTCATACTGGCGCGTGTGGTACTGGGACTGGGAGAAGGAGCGACTTTCCCCACGGCTACGCGCGCGCTGGCGGACTGGATGCCCGCGGAAAAACGCGGATTTGCCCAAGGGATCACGCACGCGTTTGCACGGCTGGGAAACTTTTTTACTCCGGGCCTGGTGGCTTGGCTGATCAAGGTCAGTTCGTGGCGGGTCTCGTTTGTCGTGCTGGGCGGAGTGAGCCTGATATGGTCACTGGTGTGGTGGTTTTATTTCCGTGACAACCCAGCTTCGCACAAAGGCATAACGCAACGAGAACTTGCAGTCCTGCCGGACTACTCCGCCAAGAAAGACAGAAAGAATGATCCCATCCCATGGGGGAGGCTGACCGCGCGCATGATGCCGGTCACGCTGGTTTACTTCTGTTACGGCTGGACGCTGTGGCTGTACCTGACCTGGCTGCCTTCGTTCTTTATGCACGGCTATAAGCTCAACCTGAAGAGTTCCGCGCTGTTTGCCAGCGGCGTTTACCTGCTAGGCGTGGTGGGCGATGCCGTGGGTGGATGGGTCAGCGACTTGATCCTGAAACGCACGGGAGACCGCAACAAGGCAAGACGGAACCTGGTGATCGCGGGATTCCTGCTGTCACTGGTGTTCATGATTCCGGTCTTGCGGTCGCATGACCTGAATACGGTTGCGCTCTGCCTGAGCGCGGCGTTCTTCTTTGCGGAGTTTACCATTGGTCCGTTCTGGGCGATTCCCATGGATATTGCGCCACGGTTCTCCGGGACAGCCAGCGGCTTGATGAATATCGGGTCGGCGCTGGCGGCGGCCGTGTCACCGCTGGTGGCGGGATACGTGATCCAGAAAACCGGGAACTGGGACCTGCCGTTCCTGGGAAGCATTGGGTTGCTGCTGTTTGGCGCGATCATGGCGTATTGGATGAAACCCAATGAAGTGTTGCCGGGAACCGAACTGGGCGGCGCACCGGGAATGGTGAAGGCGTAGGAAGAAACCTTACCGCTGATTAACACTGATGACACTGATCGGAATGAGGCAAAGGCTTAGCATGGATTTCACAAACTGTGCGCGGCGCCGGGAATGGTAAAGGCGTAGGGGCAACTGATAATTAGCAATTGGCCAAGCGCACAGCCGAGGGCGGCTGTGCCACACGATTCCCGTGAGAACTCCCTGGCGTGGCATGGGCTGAACACAAAATGCAGGGGCCCTTCGACTGCGCACTCGCCTACGCTCGCGCTCCGCTCAGGATGACAGGGGTATCGCGTAACGTAGCCCGAGAGAGTGCTTCCGCTCCACACGTCAATCTTATCGGCAACACAGCCAAGGGCGTCTCCACCCCGTCACCCGGAGCGCGCGTCGGCGACCCCGGCGGCTGGGCTGTGCCACACGGGTACTCATAGCCGTGGAATTCCGGTCTGCTAGTATTATTTCCGGTGAAGAATACTGGTTCTAACGTAGTCCGCATTGAAGCGGAAGCACTGCGGGCGCTCGCCGAACGCATTGAAGGTCCGATGGCACAGGATTTTGATCGCGCCGTGGACCGCATGCATTCGTGCACGGGCCGCGTGGTGGTCACGGGCATGGGCAAGAGCGGCATCATTGCCCGCAAGATCGCCGCCACGTTGAATTCCACGGGAACACCGGCGCTGTACATGCATCCGGCAGAAGCCATTCACGGCGACCTGGGCATGGTGGTGAAAGGCGACGTGGCCCTGGCCCTCTCGTTTAGCGGCGAGACGGAAGAAATCCTGCAATTGCTGGCGACCATCAGGCGGACCGGCGTTACGCTGCTGACCATTACCGGCGACAAGCTCTACCCCGCAAATTCCAACAAGAAGTCCACGCTGGCGCAAGCGGCGGACGTGGCGCTGGATTGTTCGATTGACAAAGAGGCGTGCCCGATGGGACTGGCGCCGTCGGCTTCGACTACAGCAATGCTGGCGCTGGGCGATGCGCTGGCGCTGGCGCTGGCGGAAAAACGCGGATTCAAAGAAGAAGATTTTGCCAACCTGCATCCCGGCGGAAAGCTGGGCAAAAAGCTGGCGCGGGTTTCGCAACTGATGCATGCCGGCGACGCGGTACCGAAAGTGGAACGCGGTACGAAGATGCCGGACGTGATCTATGAAATGTCGCGCAAGGGGCTGGGCATTACTACCGTGGTGGAAGCCGGGAAATTGCTGGGCGTGATCAGCGATGGCGATTTGCGGCGCCTGCTGGAAAAACGAAAAGACATTTTGAACCTGACTGCCGGCGAGTGCCTGACGGCAAATCCTAAAACAATTCTGCCCGAGGAATTTGCCATGACGGCGTTGAACATCATGGAGACGAAAAAGATTACGTCCCTGGTGGTGACGGACGCGCAAGGGCAGGTGGAAGGGATTATCCATCTGCATGATTTGTGGGGAACGCAGATGGTGTAAGGGCGGCTGTTAGCAATTGGCTCTTAGCCTTTAGCTCTGTAACGAGGCGATGGGAGTTTGGGCTAAAGGTGCGGCGGAGGACGTTTGTGCCCGCCCCTACGGGGCTCAAATCTATTCTGCAGCCTACCCACCCTTACGGCTTCGCGTTCGCTCGCCTCAGAGGTGGGCTAACCTCTGTCGCGCCTATGGCGCTTGGAGCACGCGTCCAGTCGAGATTCTCGTTCTTACGATGGGTCTTTTCTTATCTTGGTTAACTGCGTATCGAGATTTTGAGCCTCAACTGATCAGGAGATCAATTCCTAAGTTAATATCCAAAGGCAAAGAGCTAAATACTAAGAGCTAAGGGCTGGCTTTAATGACGGATACACTAGAACGCGCGAAGAAAATCAAATTGATCCTGTTTGACGTGGACGGAGTGCTTACCGACGGCACGCTGTGGTTCTTCCCTGCTCCGGCGGCGGGTCCGCGGGAGACGGACAAACATCGCGAACAGCATGGCGACGCGCCGGGGTTCGGCATCGTCAGCCAGAACATGATTGAAGCCAAGGGCTTCCATGCGCATGACGGGACTTCGATTTCGCTGGCGAGGCTGGGCGGATTGAAGACCGGGATGGTGACCAAACGTATTTCCGAGACGGTAGCGATCCGGGCACGCGATCTGAAGATTGATTTTCTTTTTCAGGGCGCGGACAACAAGTCCGCGATTCTGGACAAGATCATGGCGGAAAACGGCTATCGCGAAGAACAGATCGCGTACCTGGGCGATGACGTGATCGACCTGCCGATCATGCAGCGGTGCGGGTTGGCCATGGCGGTGGCGAATGCCCGTCCGCAGGTGAAAGCCATGGCGCACTACCATACACCTTCTGCTGGAGGGCGCGGCGCCGGTCGCGATGCGGTGGAGTTTATTCTGGAGGCGCAAGGTACGCTGGAGAAAGTGATTGATGCGTACATTCATGCGCAGACGAGTGTGAAGTAAGAGCAAATAGCAATTGGCCAGAAAACCCTACCGCTGATCAACGCTGATGACACTGATCGGAACAAGAAAAGCACAGCCGGGGGCGCCTCCACCCCGTCACGCGAAGCGCGCGTCGGGGACCCCGGGGGGCTGTGCCACACGGTTCTGGTGAGAACTCCCTGAAGCGGCATGGAAGGTGAGATATTCTCGGGATGCTTCGACGCGTCCTCATCCCGCTGCGCGGGACACGGACTTGCTCAGCATGACAGGGATAGACAATACGGAAGAAACGTAACGGGATTGTCGCGGCGCACAACGCCAGAAGAGCACACAGGCAAGAGTGCCTGTACCACACAATCTTCGCGACGTCCGCACCCACGCTTCACAGGCTCTAATAGCGATCTCTCGTCGCGCTCGGGGTAAGAAAAGCACAGCCGGGGGCGGCTGGGCCACACGGTTCTGGTTGTTATGTGCTGCCCAAGGGCTAGTTGTTGTCCGAAGGCGGAGTCTTGAGGGAACGGACGAACGATACGAAGCTGGGGTCCTTGCGCATGTCGGCGAAGACGCTGTCACGCAGCGCGTCGCGGACGGAGTAGCCGTCTTCGTTGGCTTTGCTCAGGTAGTAGCGGCATTTTTCCACGTCGCCTTTCTGGCCGTACATCTGGGCCATGACGTAGTGGAAGCGTCCGAGATCGTTGGATGAGACGAGGCGGGCGGCCACGCCGGCGGACGGATGGTTCTCGAAAATCGCGGGATCGAGCTCCAAGGCGCGAGAGAATTCGCGCGTGGCTTTCTCGTAGTCCTTGTTGGCGAAATAGGCGGTGCCCAGGTTGCTATGGAAGCTGGCATTGGTTTCCGCCATTTTCAAAGCACGGTTGTATTCCTTGATGGCCGAACCATATTTCTGGTTTTTGTATTGCAACACGCCGAGATTGTTGAAAGCCTCGGGGTAATTGTGGTCGAGCTTGATGGCGTCTTGAAATTCCTTCTTGGCTTCTTTACTGCGCTGAAGCTGGAGATAAGAGATTCCGGCCTTGTTGTGAAGAATGGCGGTATCGGACTTCTTCAGCGCCGCACGGTAGTAGTCAATAGAGTCGAGGTAGAACTTTTGGGCCCGGAGGTTGTCGCCTTCGCCCTCAAGTTCCGGGGCCGTAGCGGTGTCAGAAGGAGGCGCGATCCGCATGGGCGACGGCACAGTCCGGACTTCAGACGGTTGCGCAAGCAGCGGAAGAGCAAACACGAGTAAGAAGAAACAGCTGATCAGACGGCTGAAGCGACCCATGGTTTTACCCCCTCTAGTTCACCGTGGCGGATGGCCCGGGGCTTGATCCTGTCCCTGCCCGGATACGTTCTGCTTATTATCCGCCTTATTATCGGCTTTGGAACCCCCAAATACACGTCCCCAAAAGCCAGGTTTCTTTCCCTTGCCTGCACCAGGGCTGTCAGAGCCTGCCCGGTTGGGACTATTGTTTCCCGCAGGTAGTGATGCGGAACTCTGAGGCGCCCGGTTGGACTGGCCCGCGAAGGGACCTGCCCCGTTATTGCTATTAGACGCCGGAGAAGCCGGTTTGGGGTCTATTCCTAATATTCTTTGGAAAAAATTTCCATGGTCGGCGGCCGTTTGTTCGCAGGTTTGGGTGGGCTGGGTACCCTCAATGAAGGCGGTGCTGTAGTCGTCTGGGCAGGCCGGCGTGGCGATCTGGTTGGTAGCCTTATCCAAAACGAGCTGGACAACGCCCTGGGACGGCGTAAATGGCCGGACATCAGAATATTCCGGCAAATTGACCGCCCGTTTCATGAACTCAGTCCAGACGGGCAGGGCCAGGGCCGCGCCACTCAGCTTGATGTCACTGTAATCGTCATAACCGACCCAAACAATGCACAGCAGGTTGGAGGTATACCCGGCGAACCAGGCGTCATGCGAGCTACCCGTTTTGCCGGCGGCCGGAGAGTTGAAGCCGCGCACACGGACGTTGGCGGCCGTGCCGGTATTGATCACGTTCTCCAACATGGTGGTGATCACCGAGGAGACACGCGGATCAAGCACCTGCGTCCGCTGCGACTGGAAGTTATCAATCACGTCACCATTGGGGTCGCGCACGGACTTCAGCAGTCCGGGCGTAACGCGCTGACCGCCGTTGGTGAAGACGGTATAGGCGGCGGCCATTTCCATGGGAGTAGCGTCATACGAACCAAGCGCCATGGCGGGGGTGGCTTTTACGGAAGATATTCCGGCATTGCGAGCCAGGTTAGCGACCTTGTCATAGCCCACCATCTCGGCAACTTTTACGGTGGCATTGTTCAGCGAGTGGGCCAATGCGAACTGGGCCGTCACCTTGCCCCAATACCGTTCCTGGTAATTGCGCGGTGTGTAAACGTCTTCTCCGTTGATGAAGGCCGTGGGAGAATCGTCAACCAATGTGGCCGGCGTGAATACCGGCTGATCATTGGTGATGGCGTTGTTGACGGCGGTAGCGTAAACAAACGGCTTGAAGATGGAACCGGTTGGACGCTTGGCGATAGCGTGGTTCAACTGGCTGAGGCCATAGTTGCGTCCGCCGACGAGCGCGAGTACTTCACCGGTGTGGGGATCAACCGCGATCAGCGCAACTTGTGCGGTGGGTCCGGGCGTGAGCTTGGTTTCAAATTTCTTGCCGACCTTCACACGCTTGGTGCGCAGCGCGTTGATCTGCTTATCTACTTCCGTGATGCCCACGGACACGGCTTCCGCCGCGGCCCGCTGGAGTGAAGGATCGATGGTGGTGTAAATGCGATAGCCACCGGCATTGAGTTCGTCGCCATACTTGGCGGTGAGCTGTTCGCGGATCATGTCCACGAAATACGGCGCGTCACTGGCTTCCACGTTTTGTGGCGCGAGTTTGAGTGGCGTGGCTTTGCCGGCGTCCGCCTGGTCACGCGTGATGTCCCCGGTTTCAACCATGGATTCCAGCACCAGATTGCGGCGTTCAGTAGCGCGATCCGCATGGCGGTAAGGCGAAAGATAGCTGGGGCGCTGCACAAGACCGGCGAGAAGAGCGGCTTCCGGCAGTGTGATGTCTTTCAGGTCTTTACCGAAGTAAGCTTGCGCGGCTTCGCCAAACCCAGTGATGGTGAAGGAACCGCGCTGGCCCATGTCCACCTGGTTGGCGTAAAGCTCAAATATCTGCTGCTTGGAAAAGCGCTGCTCCAATTCGATGGAGATGATGATCTCAATCATCTTGCGCTTCAAACGCTTTTCCGGACTCAGGAAGAATCCGCGGGCCACCTGCATGGTAATGGTCGAACCGCCCTGACGATTGCCACCTTCCTTCAAGTCAATGAGCGCGGCTTTCATCAAGCGCCAGTAATTCACGCCTCCATGATGGAAGAAACGGCGGTCTTCTATGGCGGTAACGGCTTTGACCATGATGTCCGGAATATCTTCATAACGAACAAGGCGGCGCTTGGCGCGCACCTGGCTGTCAAACAATCCGGTGACCAGTTGCGGCTCAAGCTCGTAGGCGGAAAGACTGTCGTTGGAATCCGCAGAGGAGGAGATCCGGTCGATCCGGCCATTGCTCACGCGGATGACAGCGCCCTCAGCGTTGTAAAACGATTCCTGCCCCGGACGGATTTCTATCCCGCCAGGATACTGATGGTAGATCCCAAACTTGGACTTGTTGGCTTCAGCAGATTCACTGTAACCCGCATGGCGTAAGTACGCCGCAATCTCCCTGGGATCAGCCTTTTGGCCTATGCGAACAGCGCGCGGCTGGGCATAAATCTTTGCCGTATTGGCAAAGATCTGGCCTTTCATGCGGTCGCCGACAATCTTCTGGTATTTAACGTAGTAATACGAAAAGGTGCCAAATAACAAAACACCAACGGTGAGGAATATCAGCAGACCTGCCCGGACGAACGGGTTCTTCAGGCTGCCACGGAAGCCTTGGATGCGAGGGAATTTGATTTTAATAGCCATGTTCTAAGTCAGCGGAATCGCCACTCGATTCTCTCAGACTCATGGCGGGCCAGAGCGTTCCTGCTGGTGCTGAGGAAAATTTTATCTTACCTGGTGATTATATCCGTTTGTTCAGCGAATTGGCAGTCACATCCGAATCATACGGTTTGATCAGCAAGTCCATGTGGACATGGTAATGGACCGTAATACCTAGTCCCGTTGAGCCACGAGAAACGGTGACCTGGTCTTCCTTGATGAGGATGTCCAAGGTCTTGGCCTTGTCCACCACCATCTTCTTGATGTCGTCGTCGCCTTGAGCGGTGTAACTCACGTGGCGGCAAATATCATCCAGGGCATCCTGAAACTGGTAGTTGTTGAACATCAACGGAATCAGGTTCCAGGAGTAGTAGAACAGAGCCGCTACCACCGCGATCCCGATCAGTGCTTTAAGTTTTCCCATTGTTACAGTACCCGCCCCGCGTCAGGTTACGACGATTGAACTAATTGCTTAAATTGGGTTTCAATGCCGCTGATGTTAGCATCGGCGGATTGGCGTGTCGAGCGGGTAACCAGTTCAACTTTCCCTTCCGTAACCTTCTTGCCAACATTGATGCGATAAGGTATTCCCACTAGATCAGCGTCCTTGAACTTCACGCCGGGACGCTCGTCGCGATCGTCCAGCAGAACGTCAAAGCCGGAAGCTTCCAACTTGCCGGCAATCTCCTGCGCGGTGCCCAGCAGGCCGGCTTCCGCAACGTTGGTGGGCGTGACGACGACATCGAACGGAGCAATGGAACGCGGCAACCAGAACCCGTTCTCATCATTATTCTGTTCGATGGCCGCGGTAAGAATACGCTCAATGCCGATACCGTAGCTGCCCATGATGGGATTGATTTCCTTGCCGTCTTTGTCGAGCACGGTGGCGCCCATGGACTTGGAATACTTGTAACCGAGTTTGAAGATGTGTCCAATTTCCATGGCTTTGCCCACGGCCAGCGGGCTGCCGCAGTTGGGGCAGCCTTCACCGGCTTCAGTGCTGCGCAGGTCAACCCACTCGGTGGGATAGAAATCCCGCAGCGGAGTTACATTGCGCAGGTGATAGTTCTCTTTGTTCGCGCCGGTGATCAGGTTCTTGCGGCCCTTGAGCGCGTTGTCGGCAAACATCAGCGGCAAGGATTCCAGCAGGATCTTCTGCGTCTCACTGCCCATCTGGTTGCCACTCATGGCCGGAACTTTTACCGGACCGAGATAGCCGGCGGGCGACATGAACGTCCGTTCGATCTCTTCGGCGTGCATCGGACGGAAATCTTTCCCGCCCAGCGCTGTCGTCAGCTTGGCTTCGTTCAGGGAATGGTCGCCGCGCAGCAGCACGATCACGGGACGAATTTTGGCGCCTTTTTCGTTCGGCCGCTTCGGATCGTCTTCCACCTGCATCAGTGCCAGCGTCTTGATCTTCTGCGTGGGCGATACGCCCAGGAACTTGGCTACCTCTTCAATGGTCTTCATCCCCGGCGTGTGGACTTCTTCCGGCTTGCCGTCACCGGGCAGGTCTTGCGCCGGCAGAAGTTGGGACGTAGCTTTTTCCAAATTCGCCGCATAGCCGCACTTGGCGCAGCTGGCTACCATGTCTTCACCCGCGTCGGTCATTACCATGAACTCGTGGGACTGCGATCCGCCCATCGCGCCGGAATGGGCTTCCACGGCAACGAACCTCAGGCCACAGCGATTAAAGATCGCGCGATAGGTGTCGTAGTGTTTCTGGTAAGAAACGTCGAGACCGGCTGCGTCGATGTCGAACGAGTAGGCGTCTTTCATCGTGAACTGGCGAACGCGGATCAGGCCACCCTTGGGACGCGGCTCGTCGCGAAACTTGTTTTGAATCTGATACCAGATCTGCGGCAGCTGCTTGTAGCTGCGCAACTCCTTGCGCGCAATGTCGGTCATGATCTCTTCATGCGTCATGCCCAGACAAAGGTCGGCGCCCTTGCGGTCTTTCAGGCGAAACATGTTGTCGCCCATCACCGACCAGCGTCCGCTGGCTTCCCAAACTTCACGCGGGTTCAGCGCGGGCAGCAGAAATTCCTGGCCAATCTTGTCCATCTCGGTGCGAACCACGTCCGTGATGCGCTGGATGGTGCGCTGGCCGAGGAACAGGTAGGAATAGATACCCGCCCCAAGCTGCCGGATATAGCCGGAGCGGATCAGGAGCTTGTGGCTGGCGACTTCAGCGTCGGCCGGAGCTTCACGCAGTGTGGGAACAAACAATTGTGACCAGCGATGCATGGGTGTTGTATGACCTCTTCGAATTCCAGGAGACGAGCTATTGTAACAATTACAGCCTTTAGCTTTTAGCCATTAGCCGTTAGCCAGAAGGTTTCATTCCGAGCTAGGCGAGGAATCTGCTCCGCGGGTGGCCGGCGCAAGCGACGTGGGTTGGTCCCTTGGCGGCTGCGGAGCCGATCCTTCACCCGCTCCGTCTCGCCTACGCTCGGCGTCGGGGATTCAGGATGACAGACTTTTTTCTGTCGCTACGCTCCAAACCGCTTGAGGTCATCACACGCGCGGGGATTGTTTCGCACCCGTGGCAAGCCGCTCGGCGCGCAACTCGGCCTCTCTTTATTCATGTCGCTACGCTCCAAACCCGCTTGAGGTCATCGCACGCGCGGGGATTGTTTCGCACCCGTGGCAAGCCGCTCGGCGCGCAAGTCGGCCTCGCGGCTTCACGTACGCTTTTCGGCCAAAAGCCGATTGCCATTTGGCAATTGCTTATCGCACAATGATCCCAACCACAATGCACAAAACCAAATACACCTTTCTTATAGCGCTGTTACTGGCGGCGGGGACGATGTCACGAGCGCAACTCACTGATCCGGCGTCGCTACAGACTTGCGCCGGCGTAAAAGAAGTTCAGTTGCCGGCGGAAGACCGTCCGTCCGCGGAAGAAGCCAAGGAAATGACGAAGTGCGTTTCCGAGAGCCTGTATTACGGATACGGCAAACAAGCGGACTATGTGGCGGCCCGCAAGTGCGCCTACCTGGAGCTGGATCGCGACCTAAAAGACAAGGCATTTTCCGGGAAGACGATCCTGATGATGGTGTATGCCAACGGAAAAGGCGCAGAGCGGAAGCTGGACGTGGCGTTGAAACTGGCGTGCGAAGTGGAAGGCTCTCCGGGTGACTGGGCCGGGCGGATTCGTCAACTGGACATGATGAGAAAAGCGGCGCCGTCGGCACCGTCCAACAACTTCGGAATTTGCGACCACAGCAGCGGTCCTTACTGGTATGCGCAATGCGCGATCCAAGGGGACAAAGCCGACAAGATTGAAAGAGATCAAAGGCTGGAGACGATCCAGCGCAAGTGGGACGGCGAGGAAAAACGAGCCTTCCGGTCCCTGCGCGCGGCGGCGAACCGCTACTTCAAACTGCGCGTGACCAAAGAGACAGACTTGACCGTGACGTTTGAAGTCCAGGAAATCGCGCTGCTGGAAAACACGTTCATCGAGATGGTGGACCAGGTAGAGCGCGGCGAAACGCCAAAGTTTACCGAAGCCGACCTGCGCCTGGCCGAAAGCGACCTGAATGGAGCGTTCGCGCATACGCAAAGCGGTAAACCAACCCATTGGGGAACGGTGACACCAGATGAAATCAAGAACACACAGTTGGCGTGGACGGCGTACCGCGATGCGTGGATCAATTTTGGGAAAGTGAAATATCCGAAAGTAACGGAAGTGAGCTGGAAGACGTGGATCGACAAACAACGGCGGGAGCTGTTGGAGAAGTTCCAACACTGAGATTGCAGCTAGCCAAACCTGAAAAAATCTTACCGCTGATTAACACTGATGACACTGATCGGAAAAAAGGCCAAAGCGTTGAAACGCAGAGAACGCAGAGAAAAAGGTTTACGGCTGACGAAAAAGCAGATTCCTCGCTTTGCTCGGAATGACAAGGGTTAAAAGGGCTGATGACGGTCACTGTGAGAATGGAGTTGCTTTCGCTTTAGTTTTGCTGTATAATTAAATCTCTTCTGGGCAGAGGATTTTGGTGGGGCGGGCAAAAGTTGTTCCCCACTGAAGCCCAAAAGACAATTCGAGTTTGGAACGGCGCAACGGGCGGTTGGCTTGTTGCGCCGTTTTCTTTTTCCGGGCGGAGAGAGAAGACAAT
>Ga0075024_100000023_pt1 | contig 36173 bp, 35 predicted proteins | sample Str013_2_FD_71389 | JGI IMG/M metagenome (GOLD analysis project Ga0075024, IMG submission 71389) | Freshwater sediment microbial communities in response to fracking from Pennsylvania, USA - Straight Creek_MetaG_SC_2013 | ecosystem: Environmental > Aquatic > Freshwater > Creek > Sediment... | reverse complement strand
CCTTTTTGTTGTACCAGCGGAAGGCGGCACGGCCAAAGACATTACGCCGGGCGATTATGACGTGCCTCCGTTCAGTCTGGGCGGACAAGACAACTACGCCATCTCCCCGGATGGACAGGAGGTGGCCTTCACCAGCAACCACGAAGAAGTGGAAGCCATCAGCACTAACAATGACATCTTTATCGTTCCCATTTCGGGCGGCGACGCGAAGAAGATATCCACCAGTCCGGGCAGCGATTCCACGCCGCTGTATTCGCCGGATGGCAAATACATTGCCTGGCGGATGCAGGAGCGCAACGGATACGAGAGTGACCGGTTCCAACTGGTGGTTTACGACCGCAAGTCCGGAAAGATTGAGAGCCTGACGAAAGACGTGGACCGTTGGGTGGAAACCATCGCGTGGTCACCGGATTCGAAAACGATTTACTTCACTTCCGAAGATCAAGGCGAAATTCCGATCTACATGATCGAGATCAACAAGCCAAACGAAATCCAAGAGCTCGCCCGCGGCGCGAATGACGATCTGCAGGTATCGACCGACGGCAAAACGCTGGTGTTCACACGTATGTCCATCAGGGCGCCGAACGAAGTCTATAAAGCCGACCTCGCGACGTTTCACAGTCTGAATTCCATTGTGGCGGCAAAGATCGAAAAGAATGGGACGATTTCCAATCGCAAAGAAATCAAGGGCGGCCAGCTCACCGCGGTGCAACTCACTCACGTGAATGACGCCGCACTGGAAAACGTAGTCATGCACCCGGCGGAGCCATTCTGGTTCAGCGGCGCTGAGGGAACCAAAGTCCAGGGTTTCATGGTGAAACCTCCGGCATTCGATGCCACAAAAAAATATCCGGTAAAGTTCCTGATCCACGGCGGACCGCAAGGCCAATGGGGCGACGAATGGACCTACCGCTGGAACGCGCAACTCTTCGCCGCCGATGGTTACGTGGTCATTATGGTGAACCCGCGCGGGTCCACCGGCTACGGACAGAAGTTCATTGACGGAATCAACGGCGACTGGGGCGGCAAGCCTTACGTGGACCTGATGAACGGCCTGGACTACGCCGAGAAAACTTTCCCGTTCATTGATAAAGACCGCGAATGCGCTCTGGGCGCCAGCTACGGCGGCTACATGATCAACTGGGTCATGGGCCACACCAACCGTTTCAAGTGCCTGGTATCGCATGACGGCACGTTCAATACGGAGTCCGGTTACGGCAGCACGGAAGAGTTGTGGTTTGTGGAATGGGAGTTCAAAGGCGAATTGTGGAACAACCGCGAGATGTATCGCAAATGGTCACCACACCTGTTTGCCAAGAACTTCAAAACGCCCACGCTGGTGGTGCACGGGCAACTGGATTACCGCCTGGACGTCTCGGAAGGCTTTCAGCTATTCACCACGCTGCAACGGCTGAAAGTGCCGTCAAAGATGCTTTATTTCCCGGACGAAGGCCATTGGGTGCTGAAACCGCAAAACAGCCAGCTCTGGTACCGCACGGTAAACCAGTGGGTGGATGGGTATTTGAAATGATCGCCGCGAGTGGAACGACATCGCCGTCATCACAACGGTATCGACGAGTTTGGTTCAGCTGACGGCGATCAAGCGGCGATTTCGGCGATGGCGGCGATTCGACAGGTGCTAAAATCGTGCGCGTGTATAAGCCCGCACTTGCGATTGTCCTGGCGATGGTCTTCACCATGTCCGCCGTGCTTTCTTTCGCGCAACAGACTGAAGCGAAACCGTCGCCATCGCTCGACCAACCACAGGTGAAGCTGACCTATCTTTATGTTTGCAAGCCGTCCGCCGCGGACCAGACGGAGATCAAGAACGCGTTCGCCAAGGTAGCGGCCAAGCCGGCGTTTAGCCGGGATTTTGAAATTTCCCGCGGACGCGCCACGCTAAAAGATTCGCCGGACTCCAAGTTCGTCCGCGTGCGCCGCGACATGCTGCCCGAGTCGCCGCTGATGACCACGCAGTACTCCATGAGCACGGACGCAACCAATACCATTGAAACGCTGGTGCTGCGCAGCCGCGACACCAAAGAGTTCCACGAGCTGGCGCTGGAAGACCGTATGTCCGCGGGCGCGGCTTCGCCGTTGACGATCCTTAGTGTCGACACGCCGGTCACTCGTATCCGCCTGGAACGGGTAGGCAAGAGTTCCATTGTGCTGGCACGGTGCCCAAATGTGGACCAGAGCGCTTATGAACCGTTTTTTCGCGAAGCCTCAAACCTGATGACCCGCTACCGCAAAGCTCTGGAACTGGGCAGCGCTTTCCGTACGGACATTAACTGGCTCAACCCGGAATCGTCTGCGAAGAAAAAAGGGGCTGCGTCCGACCCGAAGTAAGGCTCGAACTGCTGGCTGAAACTAAACTGCCGCTTCGGCAATCTAATAACGATATGGAAAACACTGTCCGCGACACTGTGATTCTTGGTACCGGCTGCGCCGGTCTTACTGCCGCCATCTACGCCGGACGCGCCAACCTGAAGCCGTTGGTGATTGAAGGCCATGAACCCGGCGGGCAGCTTTCGCTGACTACGCTGGTGGAAAATTTTCCCGGCTTCCCGGAAGGTATTCAAGGCCCGGATCTCATCGAAAACATGCGCAAGCAGGCCCAGCGCTTTGGCGCCGAGTTCAAGCCGGGCCACCTGGTGAAAGCCGATTTAAGCACGCGACCGTTTACGCTGGATTTTGGCGGCGGCAAAGTGGAGAAGACGCGCACGCTGATCATCGCCAGCGGAGCTTCCGCGCGATGGCTCGGCCTGCCCAGCGAGCAAGCGCTCATTGGCCATGGCGTTTCTTCATGCGCCACGTGTGACGGATTTTTCTTCAAAGGCAAGCCGATCACGGTGATCGGCGGCGGCGACTCGGCCATGGAAGAAGCGCTGTTCCTCACGCGCTTTGCGACCAAGGTGACGGTCATACACCGTCGCGACCACTTCCGCGCGTCCAAGATCATGCTGGATCGCGCCCGGATGCACGAGAAAATCGAGTTTCTCACGGACACCATCGTGGAAGAAGTGAATGACGTAGCCGCCAAGGAAGTTACGAGCCTCAAGCTGCGCAATTCAAAGACCGGAAAAGTCTGGGACCTGCCCGCTAGCGCCATGTTCCTGGGCATTGGACATATTCCTAACGCCAAAATGTTTCACGGCCAGCTTGATATGGATTCGGACGGCTATTTGAAGACCCACGACTTTGTGCAAACGAAAGTGGAAGGCGTGTTCGCGTGCGGCGACGTCCAGGACCGGCGCTATCGCCAAGCGATCACCGCCTCCGGATCAGGGTGCGCAGCCGCGATTGAAGTGGAAAAGTTTCTGGAAGAACACGGGAGATAGACTTTTTCTTCACCGCGGAGACGCGGAGGCGCGGAGAAAAACTTTGTTGGGTCTTTGTGAGCGAAGAAGCCCCCTTTGGGTCAAAAGAGACAGGATAGTTATTTAAGGTGAATACCTTCCTCATTCTGGTGAAGTGTGTGCCTGGTTTCGCCTTCCTGGGCATTGGGATTAATTTTCTAGTCACAGCCCTGGTGCCCTCATGGCGTGAAAAAGGTTGGCGACACTGGAAATTTTACAACGACGAAATTGGCGACAATTCAGAGTCCTGGCTGGTAGCGCTTGGCTTTGAGAAGGTAAATAAGCCAGTTGCAGAAGGCGACTATGATGAGAAAACCGCCGTCAGAGTTAATTTGGGATTAGGGACCGTATTTTCGTTGATTGGGATTGTCGCTATCGTTGCCGTCGTATACGCGAGCATTCACGATTGAGTAAGCTGAGGCGTCTCTTGTGCCGCCCCGCCGGGGCTCAATCTTCTTTTATCACCTACCCACACTTACGGCTTCGCATTCGCTCACCTCAGTGTGGGCTAACCTGTGCCCGCGCCTACGGCGCTCAACTGTCGTTGTGAGTGCTGAGCGGCATTCCTAAGCTTCATTGGCAGATTAGGTTGCGCGGCCGCGATTGAGGTGGAAAAGTTTTTGGAAGAACACGGGAGATAACGCGAATCGGGTGATCGCGCGTGATCGGGTGATCTATTGATCTGTAGCAAAGCTCGAGTTTGCCAAACGGCAGCATTGTGTTACAAAAATATGTTTGCCTTCCATACTTAAACCTCGCCACGCAGGAGCCTTGTGTTAAGGGCAACGTTTATTTCACTTTCTGAGAGCAAGTCCATTCGCGCGGCTGCGGAAAAGACGTGGATTGGCCAGCGGCTCTCCCGCCGTTTTGTGGCCGGTACACAGGTGGATGACGCGCTGGCCGCCACGCAAGCCATGAACCAGCTGGGCCTGAGCGTGAGCGTGGACAACCTGGGTGAAAACGTAACCAACGCCGAAGAAGCCCGCCACAGCGCGCAGTTGTATCACCAGATGCTGGACAAGATGGCGGCGCTGGGGCTGAATGCCAACGTAAGCCTGAAACTGACGCACATGGGCCTGGACGTGGACGAAAACATGGCGTACGAAATTGCGTCTGATCTGGTTAAACATGCAGTGCGCATCAACAACTTTGTGCGCGTGGACATGGAAGGGTCGGCCTACACGCAGCGCACGCTGGATTTTGTCCACCGGTTGCACCAGCAGCCGGAAAATGCCGGGCACGTGGGCGCGGTGATCCAGTCGTACATGAAGCGCAGTGAAAAAGATATTGAACAGCTGATCGCCGGGAAAGTCCGCGTGCGGCTGTGCAAGGGCGCGTATAAGGAATCGCCGGAAATTGCTTTCGAAAAGAAAGCCGACGTGGATGCCAACTACGTGAAGCTGATGCAGATGCTACTGAAGAGCGGCACATATCACGGCATTGCCACGCACGACGAAAACATGATCCGCGCGACCATCGAGTTCGCGCGGAAGGAAAAGATTCCGGCGGAAGCATTTGAATTCCAGATGCTGTACGGTGTGCGTCGCGACTTGCAGGTCAAGCTGATCAAGGAAGGCTGGCGCTGCCGCGTATATATCCCGTTTGGGACCGAGTGGTATCCCTACCTGATGCGGCGGTTGGCGGAGCGTCCGGCGAACGCGATTTTCATTTTGAAGAATCTGTTCAGGTAGTTTGGCCGCAGATTTCGCAGATAAGCGCAGATAAGAAGTTGGGCCGCGAATGGCGCGAATCTTGCGTGGCCAACCCCTGCGTAAAATGTTTGCCTCACACTGGCCCTTTAATTTCTGCCATCTTGAGCGAAGCGCTACGCGTGTTTGGGATTGCTGTTTGCTGACGGGCGCGGAGTCGAAAGATCCCGGGAATGTTTGGATTACAAGTGCAGCGTCAAGGCGTTCTCACAAAGGAGTATGGAGAGAACTCCCTGAAGCGGCATCGCGGCGCGAGCATCCCCGAGATCTTTCGACTCGCCCTCGCATTCGCTCGGACTCGCTCAAGATGACAGGGGTTTAGAGGTTCGTCGATTGTCAAGATTTTTAACGGATCAAGCCTACCGCTGATTTGCGCAGATGAACGCGGATACGAGGTTGGGCCACGAATCAACGCGAAACGACGAATCGGCGGCCGCGCCACGAAGTTAACTTCCCTTCCTCAATTCTTCCAGCGAATACCTGGTTCCGCGCCAGGTGATGCCGCCGTTACGCAGCGCAACGAATGCCGACCGCCAAGTGGCCAGCACCAGGAGCAGCGCGCCGAACGGAAAAGTCGCGAAATAGATTGGCGAAATCAGGGAGACGCGCGCGGTCATGGCGTGCAGTGTGGCGATCATGGCCACGGCCACGGCAAAGCCGGCTTTGGTCCAGCCGGGAGCGATCAAGATCCCGAGGTAGGGAGCGATACACAAAATAAAGAGCGCCGCGGTGGCGCCCAGCACCAGGCTCATGCGGAAACGGAAAAACGCAAACAGGTTCTTTTCAAGGTTGCGGACTACGCCCATGGCGCCCACGGCCCACCGCAGGCTGACCAGGTGCGGAGCATAGACAACGTCTTGCCGCAGGCCGGCTTTCTTGACGGCTTCGCCGAGTTGCATATCATCGACGACGGCAAGGCGAAGTTGCTCGTACGTCCCTATAGCGTCATAGGCCGAACGGCGGATCAAATTGAACGCGCCCACGCCGATGAAATCCTTGGCTTCAGGATCGCGCACTTTCCAGTGGCGAACGGCGAGGTTCGCGGTGACTTGTGGAAACGACGTCATCATGCGCTCGCCCCAGGTTTCGGTGAGCGCCGTGGGGAAGACGACCAGATGGTCGAGGGCTTGCCCGCGAGTCCGCGACACATCGGCGTAGTAGAGCGCGCGGCGGAGAGCGTCTGGACGGAAAACGCAGTCGGCGTCAGTAAACAAGATCCATTCGCTTTGCGCATTCGGTCCTAAAGCTCCGAACGGCGGTTCGCCGGGAATGCTGCGCTGTTGCGCGCCCAGCCACATAGCGTGCGTTTTACCCAGCCAACCCGGCGGCAGATCGCGAACGTGGAGCACACGCAACTTGCCGGACGACGCTGGCTCCGCGGCAAGACGATCCATGATGGCTCCGGTGGAGTCGGTGGAGCGATCGTCAACGGCGACGATTTGATAATCAGGGTAGTCGAGTTGCAGCAATGAGCGCAGCGCGCCCTCGACAGCAGTTTCTTCGTTGAGCGCAGGAGCGACGATGGTGAGTGAAGGAAACTTCGCGTCGGCGGGCGGCAGCCACTCGGCTTGAGTGAGATCAGCCATGCGATGGTGATTGAGCGCGGCCTGCACAACGGTGAACGTCCAGAGCAGTGCAACGGTACCTCCGGAAAGCCAGTAGAACCAGATCATGCCGCAGTGGCCTTGAGGCGCGGAGCAAACCGGGCTCCGTAAATCAAAATCAGGCCGGAGATGGCGGCGGCAAAGAAGGCGGTCCAGAAAGCAGTTTGCAACGATCCGGTTTTATCGGCAATGCGGCCCATCAAAGTCGGGGAAAAAGCGTCTCCCAGAAGATGTATGATAAAGACGTTTACCGCCAGCGCCGTGGAGCGGATGCTGGCGCTTACTGAATTAACAAGCGCGGCATTCGTCGGTCCAGTGCCAAGCAGGATGAAAAAGACCGCGGCAAAAATTGCTGGGAACATCAACTTGCCGGTGGCATAGATGGCGCCAAACATGAGCGGCACGGCGATGAGCATGGCGATCCCAGGGAACGTGTAATAAGCGCCGAAGTAGCGTTTGAGCAGGCGATCTCCGATCCATCCGCCGAGCAGCGTGGCGACAATGCCGTTGATCACCACGATGATGCTGAAGTCGATATTGGCGGTTTTCAGATCGAGTCCGCGCAGCCGTTGAAGGAATGTGGGAATCCACACCTGCATCCCGCCGACGGCGAAGGTATACATGGCCATGCCCAGAGTGGCGGTGATAAACGCTCCGTTGCGGAGAAGGCCACGGAGCAAAGTCCGTACGTCCACGGGCGAATGCTCTTCGTGCTGACCGCGTTCAGGTTCGGGCAAGAGCCACAATAGAAGAACGAGAACTAAACCGGGCAATCCGGCGACCATGAACGGCGCTCGCCAGCTTTGGAAGTATTGCGCCAGATATCCGCCAACAAAATAACCAGCGGCACTGCCCACGGGAAGCCCAAGAAAGAAGATGGAAAGCATGCGTCCGCGTCGCTCTGGCGGGAACGAATCGGCAATCAGCGTGGGAGCAATGGTGGCATAGCTGGCTTCGCCAATGCCGACAATCGCGTGGCGAAAGAGCAACTGGTTGTAGTCATGCACAAACCATGTAAAGAAAGTGAAGCCGCTCCATATAAAGATTCCGAACACGACCATGTTCTTGCGCGGGTAGCGGTCACCCAGCCAGCCAATCAGCGGCGCAGCAAACATGTAAGTAAAAAAGAAGGCGCTGGTGAGCAAGCCGATTTTGGCGTCGCTCACCATGAATTCCTTTTTCACTTCAGACTGAATGGCAAACAGAATATTACGGTCAATGTAATTAAGGATGTTCAGTCCAGTAAGGACGGCCAGCAGGCTGTAGGGATAAAGTTTGCGCGGCATGGGGGATGGGTCATTATATCCGGCGGGAACTTCGGTTAGACTAACATCCGTACTACCAGCAAGCTAAGTGTCGTAAAAAGGCGTCTATCCATCTTTAATTTCCGGAGCTACATGGCTGAAATCATTCTGGAAACTACTTCCCTGCGCCGAACCTTTGGCCCGCTCGTCGCCGTGGACGACCTGAATCTTACGGTGGAAAAGCAGCAGTTCTACGGTTTTCTGGGACCGAACGGCGCGGGAAAATCCACCACCATCAAGATGCTCACGGGGCTGTTGCGTCCGACGAGCGGATCGATCCGCATTTTAGGCGTTGATCTGGAGAAGAACAGCGTAGCGGTGAAGAGCCGCATCGGGGTAGTGCCCGAAGGGCTGGCGCTGTTTGAGCGGCTGACGGGCGCGCAGCTGCTGAACTTCGTGGGGCGCATGTACGGACTGGACCGCGACACAGCCGCCACGCGCACAGCCGAACTGCTGGAATTCATGGACCTGAAAGATTCCGCCGACAAGATGGTGGCCGATTACTCGCACGGCATGAAGAAAAAGACCGCGCTGGCAGCGGCTGTGATCCACGGACCCGCAGTGCTTTTTCTGGACGAACCGTTTGAAGGCGTGGACGCCATTGCGGCCACAACCCTGAAGCGCCTGTTGCAAAGATTCATTTCGCACGGCGGCACGGTGTTTCTTACTTCGCACGTGCTGGAAGTTGTGGAGCGGCTGTGCACGCACATCGGGATCATCCGCCAGGGACGCCTGGTGGCGTCGGGATCTCTGGAAGAGCTGCGCACCGGAGTGAAGGTTGCTGGGCATGACGGCTCTCCACTAACGCTGGAAGAAATTTTCCTGCAAATTGTAGGAGGCCAGAAGCAGGATGCCGAGGTGATCTCCTGGCTCTAAGCAACTCCACCAATCATTTTGTGCTTTTTTTGGAGCTGCGCTGGCAGTTGTTCCGCAACTCCCTATTGCGCCGCAATCGCCGCTCAGAGCTGGGCCTGCAGTGGCTGGGTTACGTGTTCACCGGATTTTTTGTGGTTGCCACCAGCATCGGGTTTTTCGCCGCGACTTATAACCTGGTGCGGGAAGAGACGTTTATCCTGGCCTTGCTGTTGTGGGCGGTCTTTATTACATGGCAGTTCATGCCAGTATTGTTTTCGGGGTACTCACCGGGGCTGGACTTCAAGGAAGTTGCGCGTTATCCGCTTTCCTTCCGTCTGTACTTTTCACTCAACGCCGCTTACGGATTGTTTGATCCCTCTGCGATTACCGGTATCGTTTGGCTGGCCAGCATCTGGTTGGGAATTTTGTTGCAACGGCCCGAATGGGCCTTCTCCGCGGCGCTCGTCTTCCTTTTCTTTATAGCTTTCAACGTGATCGGCAACCGGATACTGGTGGGTCTGTTTGACCGTTTCCAAAGCACACGCCAGGGCCGCGAACGCGTAGCGGTGTTTTTGCTTCTGATGGCGCTGCTGCCGCAAATGCTGCAGTTCGTGGCCAATGGCTGGATCGACACGCGAAGTTTGCAGTCACACAAGTGGCAAGGCGTTCGCGAAGTGATGGTGACGGTGCTGAAAGTTTCGCCGCCCAATCTGCTGTCGCAGGCCATCACTAAAGACTGGGCCGGAAAGATTGTGCCAATCGCAATCCTGATGGGTTATTTTCTAGTAGCTCTGTTGATCCTGACCCGCAATCTGCGGCGCGTCTATCAAGGTGAAGTCTACGCGGAAAGCTTCACTGTCCAACGAGAGCTGAAGATCAAGCCCGGATGGAAATTCCCTTTCCTGGATGAATCGGTCAGCGCGATTGTGGAAAAAGAAGTGCGCTACATGCGGCAGAATTCGCGGCTGCTGGTGCAGCTGGTATACCCGGTTATCGTCTTCGGGTTCGTGGCCGTGGGGTCAGCCAAACGCGTGCCGATTTTTTCCAACAGCGGAAATGTTCTGGCGTCATTCGCGGGACTGATGGCGCTTTCGGCTTCGAACCTCTCCTACAACACATTTGGCATGGATCGCGACGGTTTTGCGCGCTGGCTCCTGTCTCCAATGTCACTGCGCCAGGTGATGCTGGCCAAAAGCCTGGCCCAGGGACTGATCATGAGCGGGCTTTATCTGGTTGGCGCCGTAGCCATCACCACGCTCAAGCACATTCCACTCACGGCAGTGATTGGGACCACAGCGGGGTTCCTGTGCGTATTGATCGTCCAGATCGGCGCGGGCAATGTGATCAGCGTTTACTGGCCGAAAAAAGTTGAGCCGGCACAAATGAGTTCACGCATGACGTCACAGGCGGCGGGCCTGGCGTCCTTGATTGTCAACCTGCCGTTGATGGCGCTGATCGGGCTGGTGGTGCTGGCCACCTGGATGTGGCACCTGACGTGGCTGCCGCTGGTGGCTGGACTGGTTGGATTCGCGGCGTCAATCAAACTTTTTTCCGTGCTGCTGAACTGGGCTGAGCGCTACGCGCTTGAACATCTGGAAGATATCGCGGGGAAGCTGACTTCGTAAGGACATCTACCACTGATTTTCACGGACGACACTGACCAGAAAACCCGGCGGCGCTCGCCAACTTGAAGTTGACATACCCCCGAGTTCCTCCTACGCTAGGGCTCATGGAAGTGAATCTCACGCCTGAACTGGAAGCGAAGCTGGACAAACTGTCAGCCGAGACTGGACGCGCCAAGAGCGAATTGGTGGAAGACGTGGTGGCCGGTTATCTTGAGGAGCTATCCCACGTCCGTGAGATGCTCGATTCACGTTACGACGAGATCAAAAGCGGCAAGGTCAAACCGGTGGACGGGGAAGCAGTTTTTGAGAACTTGCGCCAGAAAAGCAATGCGAAACGTACGTCATCCATGGGCGACGTAGCCTCCGAGTGATTGCTGTTGCGCTGCGTAGCCGTCAATAGGAACTCAATAGCTTACTTCTTGCGCGGCCACCTTGCTTCCACGGTTGTCCCAATGCCGCCACGCGGACGAAACACGCCACGCACCACGGCCCACTTCGGCTTCGCGGCGCGGACCACATCTTCCAGCACCTGGTTCACGATGTTTTCCTGAAAAATTCCCAGGTTGCGGTACTCCAGCAAATATTCCTTCAAGGACTTCAATTCCAGACACAATTTGGCGGGCATGTAACGGATTTCCAGAACGCCGAAGTCCGGCAAGCTGGTTTTAGGACAGACGGACGTAAATTCCGGAACGTCCACGATGATTTCATACGAAGGAAACTGGTTGGGCCAGGTATCAATCGCCGGGAAGCGATGGTCCAGGCCGGATTTAGCGTGATCGTCTGTGTAGCCGGTGCGCTGAGTCATTTCTTACATTGTAAACGGCGGGTGTGAACGGGCAACCCGGCTGGTGGGCGAGTCTAAACTGGCCCATCGCGGTGACGCAGGTTTCAAGCGAGTTGTTATACTTAAGTTTCCGCATATTCATGGCAAAACAAGAGCCCAATAACGGTACGGAACGCAGGCGCATACTGAGCATTGCCGGGATCGTGCTGGTGGCGGTGATCGTTTTCTCCGGGTGGATGAGGTTCCGCAGCACGGTAGTATCGGTGCGCGCGGAAAAAGCCATCCGCCAGGACATTGCCAATGTGATCTCCACCAACGGCAAGATCGAGCCGGTGCGCAATTTTGAAGCCCACGCTCCCGCGCCGGCCACCGTAAGAAAAGTGCTGGCCACCGAAGGCGACCACGTAAAGCAAGGACAACTGCTGCTGCAATTGGACGATGTGGACGCACGCGCCCAGGCCGCACGGGCACTGGCCCTGTTGCGCGCCGCCGAAGCGGACCTAAACGCGGTAAATTCCGGCGGGACGAACGAAGAAGTGTTGACGCTGCGCGCCGACCTCAGCAAGGCCCAGGCGGAACGCGATGAAGCGCGACGCAACCAGGACGCGGTCCAGCGTCTGCAACAGAATGGAGCAGCGTCGGCGGCGGAAGTCAGGTCCGCGCAGGACCGCCTGAAAAAAGCCGAAACCGACGTTCAGTTGCTGCAATCCAAAATTTCCGCGCGCTACTCCTCGCCGGAGATCGCGAAAGTACAGGCCAACGCCGATCAGGCGAAGGCGGCGTACGCAGCAGCGCAGGAACTACTGCAAAGCTCAAACATCCGCGCGCCGTTTACCGGCGTGGTGTATCAGATCCCGGTCAAGCCCGGCTCTTACGTAAACAGCGGAGAACTGCTGGTCCAGATGGCCAACCTGGAAAAAGTGCAGGTGCGGGCATTCGTTGACGAACCGGAAATCGGACGCCTGGAAAAAGGCCAAAAAGTTGAACTGCGTTGGGACGCCGTCCCCGGCCGCATTTGGCAAGGCACACTCACACGCGTGCCAACCGTGGTGACCATGGCGGGAACACGGACGGTGGGCGAGATCACCTGCGAGATCGATAACTCCGACCGCAAGCTGCTGCCCAACGTGAACGTGAACGTGAATATTCTTACGGCGCGCCACGCAAATACGATCACCGTGTCGCGCGAATCCGTCCATGACCTGGACGGCAAACGCTACGTCTACCGCATTGTGGACGAAAAAATTCAAGCGCAGGAAATAAAGACCGGAATCTCAAGTCTGACGCGCGTGGAGATCACCCAGGGACTTACCGAAGGCGCGCAGATTTCCCTGGGATCGACAAATTCGCAGCCGTTGCGAACTGGCATGGAAGTCAGGGTGGTTGAGCGTTGAAACATCTTAAAATCCTGCTGCTTCCTCTAGCGCTGAGCGTGGCCTGCATGGCTGCGTCAGACGTGAACCCGGAAAGCCTGCTCAAAAACGGCAAAGTTGACGAAGTCCGCCGGGTGCTGGACGCTGCCCTGGAACAAAATCCCAACAACGCCGAAGCCTACAACCAGCTCTGCCGCGCGTATTTCCAACTGGAAGCCTGGGACACAGCGTTGAAAATGGCGGAAAAATCGGTGTCGCTGGCGCCGGAAAATTCCAACTATCATCTATGGGTAGGACGCGCCGCCGGCCGCAAAGCGGAAAATTCCAATCCTTTTAGCGCCTACGGACTGGCCAGGAAAGTGCGCGCCGAGTTTGAACGCGCCGTGGCCCTGGACAGCAAGAACATAGCCGCGCGCGCTGATCTGGCGGAGTACTACCTGGAAGCTCCCGGTTTTCTAGGCGGAGACAAAAATAAAGCCCGGCAACAGGCTGACGCGATTAGCGAAAGCGATCCGGCGCTGGCGGCGCACATCTACGCTCTGCTGGAAGAAAAACAAGGCAACAAACACGCGGAACAACAATTCAAGAAAGCCCTGGAGATCAGCGGCAACCAGGCGCGCTACTGGGTTGAGTTGGCGTATTTCTACAAACGCTCAGGCCGCATGGAAGACATGGAAGCAGCCATTGGCCAGGCATTGAGCGCTCCACGGGGCGGCAGCATTCCGGAATATGACGGCGCGTTTTTGTTCCTGCGCACCGGCCGGAACTTTGGCGGAGCCATTTCCATGTTGCGCCGTTACCTGGCCAGCGATGCCCAGGGAGAAGACGGCCCAGAATTCCGCGCCCACTACATGCTGGGCCAGTTGCTGGAAAAACAAGGGGACCGCAAAACCGCGGCTGAAGAATATCGCGCCGCCCTGGCGCTGGCCGCGCAGTACCATCCCGCGAAGGATGCACTGGCCCGTGTTTCCCGATAGAATCTCGCTTTCTCCGCTCTCTCATCTCCATGTTTGCAGGTGCAAAATGAATTTCGATACGAATTTCAAGATTCGTGTGAACGTAAAGATTCGTGCGAACTTAATAATTCGTGCGACCGCTCTGCTGGCCGGCTTTGTTTTTTTTCTGATGTGGCCCGCGCCCGCACCAGGACAGGACGGCGCAGCCAAGCAGAAAAACGACAAGCCCCTGGCCTTTCGCACGGCGATTGAGCTGGCGCTCAAGAACAGCGTGACCAACGCCATTGGCCAGGCTGACCTACGGCGGGCACGCGCCACGGTGCAACAATCGCGAGACGCGTTTGTGCCGCAGATGATCTTTGGCTCAGGACTTGGCTGGTCGTACGGCTTTCCACTCAGCCTGGAAGGCGCGGCACCTTCCATCTTTAACGTGAACGTCCAGGGCATGCTGTTGAATGCCGCGCAGCGAGACGCCATCAAAGCCGCGCGCGCGGACACGGATTTAACCACAGCCCAGAACATTGACCGCCGCAATGACGTGATCATGGAAACAGCGGTTAGTTACATTCAGCTGGACCTGCTGGAGTCTTCACTCACCGTGCAGAACGAGCAGCAGGAAGCGGCAACGAAATTCCAGAAAATTGTGGACCAGCGCGTGCATGAAGGCCTGGACAGCCAGATTGAAACCACACGCGCCAAACTGGTGGTCGCTCGGACACGGTTGAGCATCTCACAGACCCGCGCCGCAGCCGACCAACTGCGGCTCCGTTTATCGCAACTTACGGGACTAGCCGCGAACGCCATCGAGACGTCAACGGAAACCATTCCGCGGCTGCACAGCGTTTCTCAGGACGAAGACCTTGCCGCGCAGGCTGTGGACAAGAGCCCCGTGGTGAAGATGGCAGTGACGGCTTCTCAGATCAAATCGTTCCGCGCGCAGATGGAACACAAGCAGCTTTACCCGTCGGTGGATTTGGTGGCGCAATATGCTGTGCTGTCACGCTTCAACAATTACGATCAATTCTTCCAGAAATTCCAACGCCACAACGTGACCGCCGGCGTGGCCATCCGGTTCCCTTTCCTAAACGCGGCACAACATGCAGCCGCCGATGCGGCGAAGGCCGATGCAGAGAAATCGCGCAAGGAAGCACAGGCCGTGAAAGAACAAGTCAGCGGAGAAACACTGAAGCTGCAACGTTCGGTGGAGCAGCTGTCCGCGGCGCGGGACGTTGCGCAGCTGGAACACTTGCTGGCGCAGTCCGACGTGGAAACAGCGCATACCCGCATTGAAGCCGGCCAGGCGTCGGTAAAAGAAGAACAAAACGCTCGCATCGCCGAGCACCAACGCTACACCGCGTATCTGGAATCCTACTTTGAGCTGGACAAAGCGCAGGTCCAGTTGTTGCGGCAAACCGGAGAATTGGAAAGCTGGGCGTTGGGGCCAAGTCGGTAGGCCGGAAAAGCGCACCACGGAGACACAGAGGCGCGGAGAAAGACAGCGCGAGATTAAGTCCTTCCGTAGCTCATCTGCTGACTACAACGGTTTCGTCATGCGCAAGAGCGGATCGCGGTTCAGTATCTCGCGGAGTGCGGTCTCACCGAACGTCGCGCTGACCTTGAAGCCAAGACTGTCATACAAGGCGATCGCTATGTCGTTTCCCTGAAAAACATCAAGCTTGCATTGATGGAAGCCGGCGGCGAGTCCGCGGCGAAATTGGCGCTGCATTAAAGACCACGCCAAACCCATTTTGCGGAACACCGGCAGCACGGCGATGTGGTCGAGCGTCCAGCAATCGGCGGGCTCGTCCGGGAAGGCCGCATGGAGTTTGGCCAGCCGGTCATCGAGCGCCTGAATCGCTGTGTCCGTCCAGCCGAGATCGCGCAGAGACGCGGGGATTTCTTTTTCCGCCGTGATCTTGTCAAAGCCGGCAGCCGAGGCGACTACGCGATCATCCGCCTGCGCAACTTCAAAATGTGAAAAGTGAAACCAGGAGCGCGCGTTGGTGACGGCGAGCCGCGCAATCTCCGTGTGCTGGTGCTCACGGTTGCCGCCCACGCTGAGCTCGAAGCCGGTGGTCCGGTAATGAGACTGCGCCGCCAGAATGATGAGCGAAGCCAGAGCCGGGGCGTCAGCGGCGGAAGCTGGTCGGAAGACGATCTCCACGTTGCAAGCTTAACAGGAACACAGTGCGCGGGGTTCGCGGACCGGCGCACTTGGAGAGGAGCAACTACACAGTTAACGGGGATGGCCGAAACGGAAACTACGGAGCCAATACTCCGGAATAGCGCAACTGGAGCAACGCGACAATCGTGCCAATGCATGCGAATGCGCCAGCCAATGCGATGGCGCCGATGATGAATACCGGCAGAAGCGGGTGCTCGTCCGTATTGATTCTTGCGCCAGCGGGCGTGGGGACCAGTTCCAGCGGTTTCGGCTGTTCAACGATAATTCGGGTTGCAGCTGCACTCATGGTCAGGACTCCTCAGGGAATTTGAGGACTTTAGTATCGGCGGATGTATCACTTGGCGGCTGTGATGGCCGTCACACGTCGATGTGATGTGAAATTGGACACAAAAAGGAGAGGGCCGCAGTCGTCTGCGGCCCAGGCAAAGGCTAGCTTTACCTTACAAAGATTTGAGAGTCTTACGCGTCGTAGGCGACTTCCGCACGGTAGCATGGCGGCAAGGAGTAATCGTCCTTGGTCATCTTGCACAGCCACACATAGGTGAGCAGGTCGGTCAGCTTGTCTGAGGCGGAGTGCAGTTCGCCACAGTTGATTTCCGCTTGCTGTAGTTTCGGTTCTTTCATGGCGCCCACCTTTCAGTTTGCGTTCCGTTTCTCTTTTCGTGCCTTGTCCGACAACGCTCTTCTTTCTTCTTTCCATCTTTCCATCTTTCATCAGAGTTGGTTGACTCGAGAAAGTTTCAGAGCATTTTCGGAGTTGATGTGCGCCGGTCCGTAAGTTACCACGTTTTGCAGGGAATGCCCTGCGTCAGCCGGTTCACCACAACAACTCCGAAACCGCTCTGCTATGTCCACTGTTATAGAAAACCGGGGTTATGAAAACATTGGAATTGAATTAAAGAGGCTCATTAGGCTTTCTTAGGAAGAGCGTGCTGTTGGAGACAAAGAGCGAGCAATAGAGGACATGCGTACTGAAAAATCGGCTGTTGGCTTTTGGTGGCTGGCTTTTAGCTGATGGCTGATGGCGCGAATTCTTAGAGCTTAGACAACACTTTGAGCCACTACCAAGTTCGCTCTGAGGCCTTGACTTTTGGCCAAGTACCAAGAGCTAATGGCCAAAAGCTATTTGCTAATTGCTATTTGCCAATTGCCGGTTTCTTCCTCTCTTCCATCTCTTCCAGCGATCGTGGCCAGTCTTCGCGGAGCAGGCGGCTCAACGAGCGGTCCGCCAGGAGCTTTCCTCCAGTCTGGCAGGTGGCGCAGTAGTTGGTTTCGTTCGACGCATACCGGATTCGCTGGACTTTGTTTCCGCAGCGCGGACACGGCTGCCCGTAGCGACCGTGGACCGTCATTTCCGGACGAAACGCCGTGACTTTTTCCGGAAACTTGCTTCCAATCTCTTCGCGCAGGCGACTGGCCCATTCGGTAAGCGTCTTGCGGACGGCATCATAAAGACGACTGATTTCTTCTGGCTTCAGCCGCTGCGTGAGCGTGACCGGAGAAAGCTGCGCCGCGTGGAGAATTTCGTCCGAGTAGGCGTTGCCGATTCCGCTAAAGAAATGCGGATCGGTGAGCGAGCGCTTCAGCGTGTGATTTTCGGAGGTGAGTACGGCACTGAACTTTTCGAGTCCACAGGAAAAAACGTCAATCCCGCCGGGATCGAGCACAGCCAGCGCTTCGTCGCCACTGACGACGTGAAGGGACGCCCGCTTGCGAGTGCCGGCTTCAGTGAGAGTAAGTGTGCCGTGGTCGAAGTCGAGCGCGGCGAGCGTGCGGCGTCCATCGGGAATTTTGCGCTGCTTGGCCCAGTGAAGACGCCCGGCGATCATCAGATGGAAGACCAGCCAGATTTTGGAAGCTTCTATTGGAAAACCGCTCGAAGTCTTCGTGGGTCCCGAAACCCGCTCTTGCCCTTTATCATCATTCTGCTTAGTCAAGCCGATGGCGATCCGTTTCCCGATCCGTCGCAACTCCGTGACCTTGCGTCCTTGCGCGGCTTCGATTGGCGGCGTGGCCGTTTTGAGTAACGACGGTCCGGCAACCTGCACGCGCTCCAACACGTGTCCGACGATGCGCTGCTCCAGCGCTTCCATGTAGACGGTGATGTCCGGCAGCTCGGGCACGCGTGATCCTTTCCTGGGTGCCGGATATTATGGCAGAACACCTACCACGGAGACACGGAGGCACGGAGAAAACCACGACGTGATGCTTTGCGCTTGAGCGCGAAGCAATGGTGGAAGAGCGGCCCTTTCATGGCAGTGAAAAGAGACGAAAAGAAGTCCTTCCGCGCTTCCGTAGCTCGCGCGGAGCGCGCCTTACGCCCCGGCACCCGCAGCTTTGACTGGAAGTGGCCGCTTCCAAGCCTTATAGGCAGCATCCCGCTGCTTTTCCCAGAACATCCGCTCGTCCTCGCGGTCCTTCAAGAGGCCAAGCTTCTTCGCTAGTTCGTAAAAACCTGGGCCAGGTTTACCGCTTACTCCAACCGCTATCGCACTCAGCATCGGCCGTCCTGCGCGAAACTCGTCCTCTGAAATCTCTCCCAGTATGTGCCCGGTCTCGGAGCCCATGTAAGATCCGACAACAGGAAGGCCCATAATGACGGCAATGTCCTGGTAAGTAGTGGTTCCGCCATACTGCGCAGCTCTAACGAGCTCAGCATGAACATGAAAATAGGTCGTTGTTCCACGGTATTTGTTTTTTGCGGCGCTCATAGTGCGGCGCATTCTACCGCACTTGGCATAGTTGTCCACAGAAATCGGGCACAGGTACGGTGCAGTTTGTTCAAACCACACCACTACACAAGGAGGGTATCTTTCGGCTGCCTCTCCGCTTGGAGCTAAGACCGAAGGGTGCTATGCACCCACGATGTAATCCTTGAATCGGTTTCGGATCAGCGTTTTTCTTGCTTCGATGAAGTTTTCAAAGCGATCAAGCTTCCACAATGCCGGATCATTTGGAATCAAGTGGAGATCAAGGTAGTCTTTGCCTTTTTTCGCGAACCACTCGTCCGGTGAGGTGTCTCCCTTGCCACCAGCACCATTCTCTTTTTTCGTCAGGAGCATGCAGTTGGCAAGCTGGTTGCGGTGTGCCTCTCGATACTTCATCAGATCTTTGCGTCCGGTATTCGGGTTTACTGCTTTCACTTTTCTCAAGATGCTCTGAGGAAAGATGTGATCCACTTGGGGCATATTGTTGTCATACGCCGGAACGTAGTCGAAGTGATACCACAAATTGAAAAGGAGATGAACAGTATCCGACCCATAGCCCATTTCCCATAGTCGATCTTCGGTTAGCTCAAGGCTGCGGCCCTGGGAGCGGATCACGTCGTATATCTCATCCAGATCAAATTTCTTCGATTCGCTGATCCTGCGAACAATGGCATCAAGCAGATTGTCAGGATTGCCGCTAAAAGCCCCGGCCAACGAAGCGCGCAGCAGATAGCTATCTCTGTCTTTCGCTGTATCCCATGCTGCTGGAAACTGATATCGGAGATATACGAGCGGCACGAGAACAAGGTATGTCGGTAACGCCTTATCACATTGGACATAAGTCTTGCCGCGAACGAAATCAAGGACATCTTGGATGGCTTTCGCAATGTTGTCCCATTGTTTCTCAACTTCCTCTCGAACACCGAGCTTTCTGAATTTTTCAACCTCGTACCGCGCTCCCTGGCCAAGCAAGACGAGCGAAGTTTTCAAAACAAAATCCCGGGTGAACGCAAATCCATGCCTGTTTAGCGAATCAAGTAAGGATTCCATCTCTTCATCCGCTACTTCCCACGATGCGTTCAACAATGAAAACAGCAGGTCTGACTTTCCCAGTTTTGTTCCACCGGAATTGGCGCGAATGAACACTTCAACAACGTCGTCCTCCGAGTAAAGCTTTGGGTTGTCAATACTATCCAGCTCTTGATACGTGACAGTATCGTCCGACTTGAAGGTCCGATCTACCAGATCCAAATGATCATCGAGTTTATTCAGTTCGGGCTGTGTCAGAGGCCGGCCAGAAAGAGATTTAATATCATCCTCAACCTCACGCTTCCGCTTCGTTGTGAAGATTAGATTCTTGAACTTGATCCATGGAAATGCAGCAGATGTGGAATCCAAGAACTTAAACTTATAGCGCACGTCATCCGGCGCCGCCAACTCTCCGCTTAGAACGTCGAAATACAGTTCCTTGCCTTCGAAACTGCCACACAATCCGATGTAAAGACTCTGAAGCCGCTGCTGGCCGTCCAGAACGAGGCACTTTTTCTTAGTGTCCGACGGGACATAAAAGTCACTCAGTCGAAGAGTATCTTTCCAGTTGTCAATGAATTTTCGCCGCCGAATCTCGCTTGTAGTTTTCCAGATGAGCAGCGTGCTTATAGGGTATTCACGCAAAATTGAATCAAAGAGGCGGCAAATCTGCTCCTCCGTCCAAACAAACGGCCGCTGGATATTGGGCAGCCAAAAGCCGCCTTCATCTTCAGGGTTGTTGAGGAACGTGACAATTTTTCTAATGGTCTGGCGTTGGTTCTTCACTTGCGGTGCCTCTCTGTGAGCATTGTCGTCGCTGTTATGGCTGGCGCAAATACAACACGCCAGCATCAAATCATAATTCAGAAACTGCGCCGAATTGTGAGGCAAAATATCAGCGCTCAAAACACCAAGTGGAAAACATGCCCGACAACACGCTGACTGCCATTATTTTTTTCTCTTCCCTCGGCTTCGCTGCGCGCGAGCCTGCGGCGCGTGGCAGTCATCCCAAATGTCCCCTTTTTCCCCCGGACTGAAGTCCGGGGCTTGGCAACAGGCTGAGGCCTTGTTGCCGTCAATCGCAGCCGGGGGCGGCTGCGCCACACGATTCTCGTTGAGATAGAAAGTAGTTCATTGTCCTACTTCGCCGTTGATTCGCCATCGAAGCAAGGCTAAAATATGCAGAGCAACTAGCACTTGGCGACTGGCAAATAGCCAACACCTGATCTCCCGAAAAACAGCAGTCTAGCGGCCAAGATTGGGCCTTTTTGAGGCTCGCAAGGGGGATGAGGTGCGGGGATGACCCAAGCTAAGTGCTTTGGAATGCTAGTTGAGGCGGGTGGGGTACCCCGGCTGCACACGCGGCGCGGCACCATCGCCGGAATCGCCGTGATCGCCGCCATCGCACGTGATCGGAAGATGAAGAAATCAATGATCGAACTAAGCCAGAAGGATGCAACATCCACGGTGAACCGCAAGCCCGAGGCGAGGTACGCCTATTACCGGCGGTGCCAGCTATTCCGGCCCAACGGCGTGCAATGCAAAGCTCCGGCGATGAAGGGCGAGCCCCTTTGCTACAGCCATATGGCGGAAGCGGACTTGGCGCGGCGTCGGGAGGCACAGCGCAGGGCCGTCCTGGAAGAGGCTGCGAGGCGGATGCGGGCGGCAGGAGCCCTGGATTTCACTGTCGGGGACGTGTTTGGGGACTTCAGGGCGATCCAGAAAGTGATAGCCGTGATGGCGGAAGCGTTGATCCGAGGAAGAATCGATGAGCGTACGGCGGGAAGGCTGGCGGGGGATGTGCAAAGGGCATCGAGGATTCTAGGGAACTGCGTTTTACCACAGAGGAGCTCTGAGAGAGAGCGGAGCCAGCGTAAAGCGACGCCGAGATCAGTTCACAGCGCACAGGCAGGAGTGCCTGTGCCACACAAGCAAAAGCGCGGACAGCAAATACAGAGATCGTTCGGCAGTCCCTCGCGTTCACTCGGGCCGCTCACGATGACAGGGTTGGGAGATATTGCAAAGCTCATAGGACCTGCGACGGCGAGGCTGTTAGGAGCTGGAACCCGAAAGCCCCCGTCGGGAACAACCGCAAAACCCGGAGGGCAGAGCGGAACACGCAGACCGGAGAACGAGCGGGATGTCGGATGATCCCGAAACGAAAGGCGGAGGAACAGACTGGCGCGCGAAAGGACACCGCCGGATGCTGGATTCGACCACTCACTGTTTGCTTCTAACCACTTGGATTCTCTGCTAGTTAGCCCGTCTGGGAAGCTGATAGTATAGAATCTTAAAACATACCCCAACGGAACACAGGCAAGAGTGCCTGTGCCACACGATTTAGGTGCAGGGCAAACGGTAAATTACAGGGCAATGAGCGGCCCTGGTCAGGCGTGCAAAGCACGGTCGGCGACGCGGTACAGATCGGGCGCGCACGGGGCTGCTGAGGATCGAAAAGAAGTGCGGTCCTTAAGAAAACTAAAGAGCGAGAGCAAGCAACAAAGAATCAGGCACTAAAGAATCAGGCACCAAAAGAACAGGGCAAAAGAAAACATGCCATTAAAAACACTATTTTTGAATCCCCCGTCATTTGAGAATTTTGATGGTGGCGCCAGTTCGCGCTGGCCGGCCACCCGTGAGATTGAGTCCTACTGGTATCCGGTATGGCTGGCGTATCCGGCCGGGATGCTGGAAGGCTCGCGTCTGCTGGACGCGCCTCCGCACCACGTGAGCGCGGAAGAAACCATTGAGCTGGGCAAACAGTACGAGTTTCTGGTGCTGTTCACCTCCACGCCCGGCTTCCCGGGCGACATCAAGCTGGTCACCAAGATGAAAGAGGCGAATCCGAAATTGAAGATCGCCTTTGTGGGCCCGCATGTAACGACGCTCCCCGAGCGGTCGTTGCAGGAATGCCCGGCCATCGACTTTATCTGCCGCCGCGAGTTCGACTACTCCGTGGTCGAGTACGCCAACGGCAAGCCGCTCGCAGACATTCTGGGCATCAGCTATCGCGGCGTTGACGGCAAGGTTAAGCACAACGCCGACCGTCCGGACATACAAGACCTGGACGCGCTGCCCAACGTGACCGACGTTTACTATCGCGATCTCGACGTCCGCCGTTACAACGTTCCATTTTTGCTTTATCCATTTGTCGCGCTGTATTCCACGCGCGGCTGTCCGGCGCAGTGCACGTTCTGTCTGTGGCCGCAGACGCTCAGCGGACACGCGTGGCGCAAACGCTCCAGTGACGCCATTGCCGCCGAAATGCGCCAGGCCAAGGAATACTGGCCCTGGGTGAAGGAATACTTCTTTGACGATGACACGTTCAATATCCAGAAGGCGCGCACCGTCGAACTCTGTTCGAAGCTGAAGCCGCTGGACTTGACGTGGTCTTGCACGTCACGCGTGACGACCGACTACGAAACGCTGAAAGCCCAGAAGGAAGCTGGCTGCCGGCTGCTGATCGTTGGATACGAATCGGGCGATCCGCAGGTGCTCAAGAACGTGAAGAAAGGCGCCACAGTGGAACGCGCGCGCCAGTTCACCAAAGACACCAAGAAGCTGGGGCTGCTCGTCCACGGCGACTTTATTCTTGGTCTGCCGGGCGAGACGCGCGAGTCGATCCGCAACACGATAGACTTTGCGAAAGAGCTGGACGTAGAAACGATTCAGGTCTCGATCGCGCACGCATATCCGGGAACCGAAATGTACGACTTTGCCAAGGCCAACGGCTTCATCGTGGGCAACGAACGCATGGTAGACGATGGCGGTCACCAGGTTGCGCAGATCCAGTATCCCGGACTGCCGCGCGAGCACGTGTTGGAAATGGTCCACAAGTTTTACGATGAATACTATTTCCGTCCGAAAGCTGTCTTCCGCATTGTGCGCAAAGCGGCATTCAACTCGGTTGAACGCAAACGCTTGTACAAGGAAGCCAAGTCTTTCATGAAGCTGCGCGCCGCACGCAACCGCGCTGCCAAGGAAATGCGCGCCACCACGGCACGCGGCGAAGCCGAAAAGACAGCAACCCAGGTTGCCGGAGACTAACTCGGCGTGAAATGGAAGCGGGTCCTTATCTATGCGGCCATCGCCTGTTGCAACGGGACAGGCGATGTCATGCTCAAGCGCGGCATGGATGACCTGGGCCAGATCCAGATGGGCAACTGGACCCACATCTTCTCCGCGTTCCTGAATCCCTGGATCATCCTGGGAATCGCCTGCCTGACCGGCTTCTTCTATTCCTATCTGACGGCGCTTTCCTGGGCCGACCTTACGTTCGTGTTGCCGGCAACGGCCATGGGCTATGTGGTAACGGCCGTGTGGTCGCAATACTTTCTGCATGAACACATCAGCATGTGGCGATGGTCCGGCGTACTGCTGATCACCTGCGGAGTAGGCCTGGTAGCACGCGGGCCTTCACGCACGGAGCATCCGGAAAAGATTGTGGAGCTTGAGGGAACGAAAGCCAAAGCAGCGGAGGTCCAGCATGAACTTGCTTAAAGTCTGGACGGCGATTGGCATGCTCGTGGTGGCTTCCAGCACCGGCGACATTCTACTTTCCGCTGCGATGAAGCGCATCGGAGATCTCGACGCCATCCGCGCGGAACATGGCTTTCTTGCCGTCATCCGCCGCGTGGGCAGCAACCGGCTGTTTCTCATTGCGCTCGGCTGCCTGATCTTCAGCTTCTTCTGCCTGCTCACCGCGCTTTCCTGGGGAGACGCCAGCCTCGTAGCTCCGGCTTCGGCTTCGCTCACCTTTATATGCTCGGCAGTGATGGCTAAGTTCATTCTTCATGAAAATGTTGATCGCCGCCGGTGGCTGGCCGCCGCGCTGGTCTGCATCGGCGTGGCACTGCTGGCGAAATCGAACTAGAAATTATCAGGATTCGGCAAGAAAGAGTTTCGCCTGGACAAATTCATCCCAGCAACTTCATCAAACCAGCTTTCGGCAGATCAGCCACGATAAACTCTTGGCGTTGCCCGATTGCCGCCGTGATGGCGTCCGCCGAGAGATATCCGCTGCGCACTGCACCTTCCATGGTCGCGGGCCATTCGGTGGCTGTCCAATCGCCGGCCAGAAACACGCGTGGCCAGGCAGTGGCGGCTTCAGGACGAAATTCGTCAAGTCCCGGCAAAATGGCGTACGCCGCGTACACTTCTTTTACCACCGCGGATTTCGTCACTGTCGCATCTTTCACCGCGGGAAAGAATTCCGCCAGTTCGCGCAGCGCGATCTCCAGCACCTCTTCGCGCGATTTCGGCACCAGAGACTTCGATGCGCTGACCACTAGTTCCATGTAGCTTCCTGGGCCCTGGCGATTTTCCTGTAACTTGGATTTTTGGTACATCCACTGGATGGTGCGGTCCATGAGTGCGGCGTGCGGCAGCGGCGTGACCTCACGGTCAAACCACAGATGAATGCCGGTGATCGGTGACGGCTCAAAGTGCTGCAGCTTGGCCTTCAGGTTTTCGCCAACTGTATCGGTAGGCAAGATACCAGCCACCGTCTGGAACGGCGCCGCCACAACGGCATAGTCGAAATTCGTTTCACCGGACGCGGTGGTCAGCGTAACGCCGTCGGCAGCCGGATTGAAACCCGTCACCACCGTCCGCAACAACACTTCCCCATCGCGCTTGCGGATATAGTCGATCGCCGCCGCGTAGAGGTCAGAAAGCGGAATCGTAGGAACGCCCATCTTGCCGCCTTCGGCCGAAAACAAAAACAATTCGCGGAAGACTTTCGTTGCGTAGCGGACGGAGATGCGGTCCAGGTCTTCCGTCAGCGCGCTGATCAACACTGGCTCCCAGAATCGCTTGATGGCTTGCGGCGTCTGTTTTTGCTCGCGCAGCCACGTGAGAAAATCCTGGCTGGAATCTTCCGGCAATCCGCGCAGCATCGCGGTGAGTCCGCGCGCTATCGCCAGCTTGTCCCCCAACGAAAACAGCGGCGAGCGGATGAACGCCAGTACGTTGTGTAGCGGCGCTGGAAGTTTACTGGGTGCAAATACGGTGAGGCGTCCGCCGGGCTCAATAAAATTGATGTTGCTGGACCACCCGATCTTGTCCGCCACGCCCAGCTTTTTGTAAAAGTCGATCAGGTTGGTGCAACAGCCAAAGAGAACATGCTGGCAGTTGTCCACCACTTCTCCGGTTCCGGGATGTTCGTAGGAAGAAGCGCGTCCGCCGACGTAAGGCCGCCGCTCAAACAGCGTGACTTTCATCCCAGCATCGGCCAGGGCGCAACCCGCCGCCAGCCCGGCCAGACCGCCGCCGATGATCCCGACGGATTTGCCTTGAGAAGTCGCGCTCATGCGATGCGGAGAATAAATCCACGCGCCACCACCGTGAGTTTTTCCCACGTACTCAGGCTTACGCGTTCGCTGAAAACGTCATAGTTGCGTTCAGTAATTTTCTTGAGCAGGCGGCTGTAGATTTCAACCAGCACCCAGAGACCACCGCGGCTATCTTCGTGGATCAGTTCCAGCAACCATTTCGCGGATTCGTAGTATCTCCGCGCACGTTCTGCTTCAAATTCCAGCAGGCCTTGCAGTTGCTGTGACTGCGTGGGATCGGCCAGTGCGGACTTGCTGAAGTGCTCAGGCGTGAGATTGAAGCGCGCCAGATCGTCAGCTGGAAAATAAATGCGGCCCATGGCGGCATCTTCTTTTACGTCGCGCAGAATGTTGGTAAGTTGAAACGCCAAGCCGCAGTCCTCGGCCAGAAACTCGGCTTTCTTGTCGTCATAACCAAAGATGTGAATGCAGACCAAACCCACGACGGACGCCACGTAATAACAATATTCCTTCAGGTCTTCAAACGTATTGCAAAGGATCGGCGGCACGTCACTGGATGGCGGTGGAATCTGCAAGTCCATACTGGTGCCGTAGACCAGCTTCTCGAACAGTTCCTGCGGGATCTTGAATTTCTGCTGCGTATCGGCGACGGCCATCAGCACTGGATCATCCGTCGGCTTGCCGGCAAAGACCTGCCGCGCCGCTTCAATCCAGTCGTCCAATTTCTGGCGTTTTTGCGGAATGTCCATGTTCGGATCGTCGGAAAGATCGTCCGCGTGGCGCATGAAAGCGTAGACCGCGCAAAACGCGTTGCGTTTGTCGGAAGGCAGCACCAGGAAACCGTAATAAAAATTCTTGGCTTCGCGGCGGGCTACGCCCTTGCAAACGGCGTAAGCATGCGTGATTTGGTCATGGGTCACAGTAGCTTGCCTGCCGCGGCGCGCGCCACCAGCAGGAGCTTGCGCGATTTTGAAATCACTGGTCGTTGCCGCAGCACGTCATACCCTTGCTTTTCAATGGCGTTCAGAATCTCCTGCCCGCCACGGCTAAAGAGATCGAGATCAACCGCCAATTCTTTATCCACCATTTTGATCAGCGGCATGCCACGGTCAAACCACTCCCGCGCGCGCTGAACTTCAAACTTCATCAGTTCGATGAATTGCGGCGTTGTGCGGCGCTGCGCAATGTCGTCTTCCATCACGCCAAAGCGTTTCATGCTGTCCAGCGGAAGATAGATGCGGCCTTTGTCCCAGTCGACATTCACATCTTGCCAGAAGTTGGCCAGTTGGAGCGCCGTACATGTGTAGTCAGAAAGTTGTTGCCGCTCGGCGTCACTGTAGCCGCAGAGGTAAAGGACCAGATGGCCCACGGGGTTTGCCGAATATCGGCAGTAAGCGAGAATGTCATCGAATGTCGGAAAGCGCGTGATCGTTTGGTCCTGGCGAAATGCGATCAGCAGATCAGAGAATTCGTGTTTGGGGATTCCGCACTGCTTGACCGTCTCAGCCAGCGCCACAAATACCGGATGTCGCGGCGATCCCGTATAGCAAGCGTTCAACTCCGCTTCCCACAAGTCCAGAAGCTCCAGGGACTGCGCGGCGTCGCCCACTTCATCGCCCAGATCATCTGAAATCCGGCAGTAGGCATACACATTGTAGAAATGCTGTTTCAGCTTTGACGGCAAAAACCACGACGCAACGGAAAAGTTTTCGTAATGTGATTTGGCCAGCCGCTCGCAATACGCCTGCGCTTCCGCCAGCGACGGCGCTGTATCCGGAATCCGATAGGACTCCGGCAGCGCGTTCCATCCCAATGCCTGCTGCGGAATGGACGAAGAATTGGCTGAGGAAACTGGCATGATCAGTGGCCGGGGATGATCGCGGTCTTGATCTGGCTCCCACGGTCCAGCATTTGCTGCAGGACCTGTTTCAGTTTTGAAAGCGGCGCTTCTCCGGTTACGTAGTCCGTGCTCTTTACTTTCTTTTCCGCGATCAACGAGAAAGCTTTGCGCACGGTCTTGGGCGTGTGATGGAAGGTGGCTTTGAGCGTGAGTTCTGAATAGTGCAGACGGTTCGTATCCAGCTCAACCTTGGTTCCCGTGGCACAGCCGCCAAAGAAATTCACCACGCCGCCACGCCGCACCATGTCCACGGACCACTGCCACGCCTGCGGACGGCCCACGGCTTCAATCACAATGTCTGACCCGCGGCCTTCGGTCACCGCGATCAGCGAGTCCACGGGATCTTTTACTTTCGTGGTCTGAACGACTTCGTCGGCGCCAAAGTGGCGGGCGGAGACGACTTGTTCGTCGCGTTTTACCACCGCGATCACTTTGCATCCCGTAAGCTTGGCCAGTTGGATCACCATCAGGCCCAGCGGGCCAGCGCCGATCACCGTAACGGTGTCGCCAATGACCGCGCCGGTTTCCTGCAACCCGCGCAACGCGCAAGCCAGCGGTTCGGTCATGGCGGCGGATTCAAACGTTACATCTTCCGGCAGGGCCAGCATGTTGGTTTCAACTATGCGCCGCGGAATCTTGATGTATTCGGCATACGCGCCATTGTTAAAGAGCAAATCTTCGCAGAGATTTTCCTGGTGCTTAAGACAATAGAAGCAGGCGCCGCAGGGCGCGGAGTTCAACGCCACCACGCGCATGCCGCGCTTGAAGTCACGCACGCCGGGTCCAACTTCTTCAATCACGCCGGAGAGCTCATGCCCGAACAACGCCGGAGGAACAATCATGCGCGCGTGGTAGCCGCGCTGGAAAACTTTCAGGTCCGTGCCGCAAGTGAGTGCCACGTTCACCTTCACCAGGACTTCACCGCGTTCCAGGGTGGGAATGGGGACTTTTTCAATTTTCACGTCCTCTTTGCCATACAGGACAGCCGCTGTCATTTGCCCTTTCAAATTTTTGCCCACTCCATTCCAGGTTGAATCACAACCTTCATCGATTCCGGCCCAGGATGCGACGCCAGATGCAGGGCCTCCACGGACTCGCGCAGCGAAAAACGGTGTGTGATCAGCAGGGAAAAATCAATTTCCCTGCTGAACACCAGCTTTACGTTTTCGTCCTGCAAATCCACCGACGCGCTATAAGAACCCAGCAGCGTCTTCTCGTCCACGCAGATCGCCGAAGGATCAATGGTAACTTCACTCCGTTGCGTCTGCGCAAAGAACATAATGCGGCCTCCCGGCCGCGCCGCGTCAATCGCCGGACGGATCAAACTGTTGCCGGCCGTGGCCACTATCACCGCGTCCGCTCCGCGGCCTTCCGTGAGTTCACGCACGCGTTCCATGGGGTCTGCCTGCGAAGCATTCACATTGTGCCGTAAGTCGTACGTCTCGCTTATTTTAAGGCGTTGGGGATACAAATCGGAAGTGACCACGGTCGCACCTGCCCGTTTTGCCAGCACGGCCAGCATGATACCGATGGGGCCTTGCCCGATGACCAGCACCACTTCGCCGGCACGGAGTTGCAGCGCTTCCATGCCTTTCATGCAGGTATTCACCGGCTCGATGAACGAGGCCTGCTCGTAAGAAACGCCATCTGGAATTTTCACCACGCCCTTGCGGACGATCCAATCCATGGCGCGGACGTATTCGGCAAACCCACCACCGCTGGGCTCAAATCCCGCCGTGGCCCCTACCTTCTTATATACCGGACACTGGGCGAAAACTTTGTGGCGGCAGTAATAACACTCACCGCATGGGATGTGATGGAAGACCATTACCCGGTCGCCGACCCGGAATTTTTCCACGCCTTCGCCGATGGCAGCGATCTGTCCGGCGGTTTCATGGCCGAAGATGCGCGGCGCGGAGTGCGATCCTGTGTGGATTTTTTTCAAATCGGTCCCGCAGATGCCGCAAGTGTGCACACGGATGAGCACTTCACCGTGTCCGATTTCCGGCACCGGCACGGTTTCCAGACGAACGTCATTCACGCCGCGATACACGGCCGCCTCCATCGTGGAAGGCAAGGAATTAGTCGTCTTCGGATCAGTCTTAGTGGCTGTTTGCATCAATTCTTTGAGGATTCCGCTCCATCCAGTGTAACAACTTTGGCGCCTTGCAGGTTGCCGCCCAGGTTCCTGTCCAGCCAGTCACAGAGCGCGTTCACGGCGCGGCGCGTGTTGCGTCCCAGGGCCAGTGTGGCCCCCCAGTATTGCGGACGCACCGCCACCCAGCGCGCGAACTTCGCGGTTTCAAAACCTCCCTGCGCGTTGATGAACTGGTCCAGCGGCGGCATGGCAAAATCATGTTCGTCAGAAATGGCTTTTACGCAACGGAAGCCGATCTCTTTGACCATGGCCACTTTGGCCACGCCGGCGGCTTCCATGTCGACTAACAATGCGTGGAAGCATTCCACCAACTCGTCTTTGGATTTTTTGCCAGCAATCTCGAAGGTGCTCACCAGCACGCCGCCACCTACCACTTGTCCGCCAACGGCGCAGCGGTATTCGATTCCGGTAGCAGCGTCCACAATCACGTTGGGCAGCACCACGTTGCCGACTTTGAGACTACGAATCAGCGCACCGGCCACTCCGGCGGAAATCAGGATCTGCGGTTTGTAGCGTTCTGCGATTGCCTGGGCTGCGAGTTCCGCGCGTTTAGTTCCCATGCCGCAGAACACGGCCACCACGTCGCCTTGTTCGTAGCAGACCAGCGTCTTGCCTTCCACCGTGAGAATGTTCAGGGCCCAGCCCTGGACCAGCGGTTTCAACTCGCGCTCCATGGCAGCGATAATGGCCACACGGCAGCTCATGCGTTCACCGCCGCAGGTTGCGAGATCGGCTCAACATAGCCGTGGGCCTGGAACCATTCGATGGCGCGACGCAAAGCGTATTCCACGGGAAGAACTTTGTAACCTAGTTCACGTTCGGCTTTCGCCGACGACGCGAACATGATCTTGCGGCCCATCTTCACCGCGTCAATCGTGGCTCGTGGCTCTTTGCCCATCACAATGCCGGTAAAGAATTGATCGAACGCCGCAAAGCCCATGGCCACCGCGTGGGGGACTTTCATCGTGGGTGAAGGCAGGCCGGTGAGAGCGGCCAGCTTGTCCAGGATTTGCTTGAGCGTGAGGTTCTCGCCGCCCAGAATGTAGCGTTCGCCAGGACGCGCTTTTTCCATGGCCAGCACGTGCCCGCGCGCCACTTCTTTAACATCCGCCAGGTTGAGTCCGGTATCAACGTAGGCAGGAAACTTGCGTTTGAGAAAATCCACGACGATCCGCCCCGTCGGCGTGGGCTTGATGTCCTTCTCGCCGATGGGAGTGGTCGGATTCACGACAACCACGTTGCCGCCGCGGCGTCCAGCCTCGAGAGCGATCTGCTCGGCCATGAACTTTGAACGTTTGTAAGGGCCGACCATGTCGTCCAGCGAAACCGGCGTGGCTTCGTCAACGATTTCGGGGTTGGCGATTCCTCCGCTGGCTTTGAAGCCCATGGTTGCCACCGAACTGCAATAGATCACGCGGCGCACGCCGCATTCCTGCGCGGCCTGGATCAGGGCTTTGGTGCCGTCCACGTTGGCCTTGTACATTTCCTCGGGATCGCGCACCCATATGCGATAGTCGGCGGCAACGTGAAACACAAACTCGCAGCCTTGCATGGCCTTCTTGAGAGATGTAGGCTCGCGCAGATCGCCGACAACCGTCTCCGCGTTCAACCCCGCAAGATTGTCGAGCTTGCTGCTGGGACGCACGAGCAAGCGCATGTCCGCGCCGCGGTCCGCCAATGCTCGAGCAACATGGCTGCCGACAAATCCCGTGGCTCCTGTAATGAAAGCTTTCATGGTGTTTCCGTTATTCGGCCTTAATCATGTTTTCTCGTATCCAGATGCCGAGCGCTTCGTCCGTCAGTTCGCCGGACGCCAAGCTGATCATTCTGCGCGTCCCGTCCACTTTGTCAGCGGCCAGGGAGTACCCGTTGCGTTGCAAAAATAACTCGATCACCAGCAATGCTGCTCGTTTGTTGCCATCTACGAAGGGATGATTGCGCGCGATGCCGGCTGAGTACGCAGCAGCCAATGCCGCAAGATCCGTTACTCCCTCATAGGCAAACAGATTCCGTGCCCTGGCCAGTGCCGATTCCAGCAAACCCTCGTCACGAAGTCCTTCGCCGCCGCCGAATTCCGCAAGACTCTCCGCATGTAACAGTATGAGAGACAACTTGTTGACCCAGCGCGGCTCGATCACTTAGCCAAGGCCTTAAAGGTCTCACGGTACTTTTGCATGAACTTGCGGCCCACGCGGAGGTCTTCCTCCACCTCGGGATCGTAGGGCGTCAACAGGTAACCTTGCGGAGTCTCGATGGCGAAAAGAGTGTCGCCGCGACCAACTTTCAGGCGGTTCAGCATCTCCTTGGGAATAACAAGACCTGTAGACGTTCCCACTGCGGTCAGCTTCAAAGTAGCCATCAAAAACCTCCATACCTATAACCATAAGTATGGCACAAAGCCCGCTACGTGCGGCAAAAACCTACTCCAGGCTTTCCGGCTTGATCTGGATATCTTTCTCGCCGGCGGCTTTCTTTTCCCAGTACTTCTTCACCCAGGCTTCAAAGCTTTTGCCGGCTGCGGTATCACGTCCGGTAAAGGCCAGAGCGGCAATGTCCGAGTAAGCGACGGAGAGCTTTTCACCTGAATCCTTGGGATACAGCCGGACCACGGAATCGCTCAGCGTTTTGCCGGTGCGGCGGTCAAAAATGTAGCCTTCAATCTTGCTGCCATCTTTCCTTGTAAGCGTCACGTCGCCGCGATAGTCGAACGCCTTCTCCAGGGCCTGACGGACTTCTTCTTCACCGGCCAGTTCGGGAATCCAGCCTTCCAGCTTTTCATGCGCGAACCCGGGGACGACTTCCAGCGCATCCGTGTTCGCGACCTTCGCGGCGTTGCTTGAAGCCATGCGCTCAGGATTCTCTACCGCTTGTCTGCCGTTGGCGGAACCGCTCATGCGCGCGTCTCCTCAAGATCACTCGCCGCCTGTTCGATCTGCACCAGCGGGTTGTAGCTGTGGACCGGCTCAGTGTGTTCTTCGAGCAAGCGTTCGGCCCCGGGGTCTTTATGCGAGTTGAATAAAGTCGAGCGCACCATGGCCGCGAAGCCACGCAGCGAGCTGAACCCATCATCGACGGCGGAAGCTTCATAACCGCTATGTACCATGCAGTTGGCGCAACGCGGATTGCCGGATTCCGTCCCGTACTCGCTCCACGCGGTGGCTTCCATAAGTTCGCTGAAGGTGTCCGCGTAGCCGTCTTGCAGCAGGTAACAGGGTTTCTGCCAGCCAAAGATGTTGTACGTAGGCATGCCCCACGGTGTGCATTTGTATTCGCGCTTGCCCATCAGATACTCAAGAAACAGCATGGACTGGTTAAATTGCCAGCTCTTCTTGCGGTTCGACAGGATGGCGCGGAACAAACGCTTGGTGCGCGCCTTGCCCAAGAAGTGTTTCTGGTCCGGCGCCTTGTCATACGAGTAGCCGGGAGAAAGCATCATGCCTTCCACGCCCAGTTCCATCATCTGGTCAAAATGCTCGCGGACGCTGTTGGGATCAGCCCCATCGAACAATGTGGTGTTGGTGGTAACGCGGAAGCCGCGTTTCAGGGCTTCACGCATACCTTCGATCGCCAGGTCGTAGCCACCTTCACGGCAGACGGAGAAATCGTGGTGCTCGCGCTCTCCATCCACGTGCACGGAGAACGTCAGATACTTGCTGGGCTTGAACAGGCTGATCTTGTCTTTGAGCAACAGCGCGTTGGTGCAGAGATAGATGTACTTCTTGCGGGCCACCAGGCCCTCGACGATCTTATCGATCTGCGGATGCATGAGCGGTTCGCCGCCCGGGATGCTGACCATGGGCGCGCCGCATTCGTCCACGGCTTTGAAACATTCTTCCGGCGTGAGTTCTTTTTTGAGGATGTGGGCCGGATATTGGATCTTGCCGCAACCGGCGCACGCCAGGTTGCAACGGAACAACGGCTCAAGCATCAGGACCAGCGGATAGCGCTTGCGTCCTGCGAGCTTTTGTTTGATCACGTAGCTCGCGACCGTCCACATCTGGGAAATAGGTACTGGCAAATCTTTCTCCTTGATCAAAGCCAAACTTTTTGGATCGCAGCGCCTTGGCTCGCGCGTTTTGCTCGTGTGGCACAGGCACTCTTGCCTGTGCGCTTCTTCGTGCCGCCCCTAAAGGGCTTGGTTATTTTTCCTTGCTAACCACGTTCTCTGATTTACTACCGCCCTAGCCAGTTCTTCTCCGCGCCTCCGCGTCTCCGCGGTGAAATTGCTTCTTTCCCGATCACCAGATCACCCGATCACGGCGATCACCCGATCTGCCTATCCCCGCTTGTACCCTACGCTGCCTTCGTGGTCCAGCGCCGCGAACTCGCGCTGGTATGTGGACAAGGCAATCAGCGGGAAGTAATCGCGATACAAGTGGTACGCCAGGTAGAACACGCGCGGGAAGCCGGTTCCGGTGTACTGGTCTTCGGCCCACGAGCCGTCTTTCCTCTGTGTTTCCAGCAAATACAAAATGCCGCGCTGCACGGATTCGCTGCGTGTATCGCCGGCGGCAAGCAGTCCCATGATGGCCCATGCGGTTTGCGAAGGCGTACTCGGCCCGATGCCGCGGGTCGTGGGATCGTCATACGACCCACAGGTCTCGCCCCAGCCGCCGTCAGAATTCTGGACCATGCGCATCCATTCCGCGCCCTGCTGGACGTACGGCTCATGATTGTCCACGCCCACGGCTTGCAGTCCGCGCAGGACGAGCATCGTGCCGTAGATGTAGTTCACGCCCCAGCGGCCAAACCACGATCCGTCCGGTTCCTGTTCGCTCAGCATGAACTTGATGGCCTTCTTGATCCGCGGATCGTCTTTGGTAAATCCAGAGATAGCCAACATTTCCAGTACGCGACCGGTAATGTCCACCGTCGGCGGATCGAGCATGGCGTTGTGATCGGCAAATGGAATGTGCTGGAACACCATGCGCGTGTTGTCTTTGTCGAACGACGCCCATCCACCGTTCTTGCACTGCATGGCAAAGATCCAGTCAATGGCGCGCTGCGAAATTTCGTGTTGGTAGCGCTCGCGCGGGTTGTCTACCTTTTGCAGGCCGAGCAGCACCTGGGCCGAATCGTCCACGTCTGGGTAGAACTCGTTGTTGAACTCAAAATACCAGCCACCCGGCTGGACGTTGGGGACTTTGACGGACCAATCGCCCTTGTTCCGAACTTCTTTGGTCAGGATCCAGTCCGCGGCTTTCAGCATGCGCGGATCGGTACGCGAAACGCCGGCTTCGCCCAGGGCAAACATGGCATACGCCGTGTCCCACACAGGAGACATACAGGGCTGCATGCGGAACGTAGGCTCGGAGTGGTCCGGAACGCCCTGGTCTTCGATGCCCAGTTTTTCAAATTCATCCAGCGCGCGGATCACCTGAGGATCGTCATTCGAATAGCCCAGGCATTTCAGCGCGATGATGGAATTCAGAATTCCGGGATAGATTGCGCCCAGGCCGTCTGATTTTTCAAAGCGTGCCAGCATCCACTGTTCTGCTTTGCGCAGCGCCAGCTTGCGCAGCGGTCGAATGTGGAACTTCTCGCAAAAATGGATCAGGATGTTGAACACCAGGAAAAAATTCCGCCAGGTGATCAGCTTGTCTGTCCAGCGCAGATGCAGGTGCTTGCCGTGGCGTCCGCCGACGAAGATCTCGTCAATGCACATTTCCGGCGGAAGCTTCTTGAGCGGCTTCTTGGCGTAACAAATTGAAAGCGGAACCAGAATGGCCCGCGACCACGACGAAATTTCGTAGATGTTGAACCAGAACCAGTTCGGGAACGTCATGATCTCCGGCGGAATAGCCGGAACGGCTTCCCAGTCATACTGGCCCAGGAAGCACAGATAAATCTTGGTAAAGGTGTTGCACTCGGTCACGCCACCCATCGCCAGGATGCGCATGCGAGCGCGCTCCAGCACCGGATGGTCCGGCGAGAAACCCATGATCTTCAGCGCAAAATACGCTTTGACCGATGCACTAATGTTGGAAGGTCCGCCTTGGTAGATCGGCCAACCGCCGTCAGCATTCTGGTGGCGGATGATCTCCGGCACGGCGCGTTCCATGCGCTCACGCGTGCCCGTACCCAACAGGGTGTGGATGGCAATGTAATCGGATTCCAGCGTGGTGTCGGCTTCCAGTTCGCCGCACCAGTAGCCGTCTTCATGCTGCAAAGCAAACAGGTGGTCGCGCGCGCTGACCAGTCCTTGCGCCACGCGTTCCATCATGTTTGAAATTTTTCCAAAGAGCATCTGGCCAGGATGCCCGTCAGCTTTGCTGCTCATAAACTAATCTCCACTCACGGCAGGAGCTGCTGCAATGGCCTCCACGAT
>Ga0075024_100000021_pt1 | contig 37128 bp, 29 predicted proteins | sample Str013_2_FD_71389 | JGI IMG/M metagenome (GOLD analysis project Ga0075024, IMG submission 71389) | Freshwater sediment microbial communities in response to fracking from Pennsylvania, USA - Straight Creek_MetaG_SC_2013 | ecosystem: Environmental > Aquatic > Freshwater > Creek > Sediment... | reverse complement strand
ATCCGCGGGTTCAAGGACGCATTGAAAGAAGTTGGCCCGTCTGACGATTCTGAAAAGAAATAGCGACTTTTCGATGAACAAGTAAGCACTCGCTCAAGCTTGGTTTTTTGTACGCCAGGTGTTCCCTCCCCTCGGGTAAGCCTGACCCAGAATAACCTCCAGAGATCGGTTCCTGACTGACCATCAGGAACCGCGGAGGGGTTTTCTGTCTTTTTGTCGCTGCGCTCCAACCCGCTCGACAAGTCAGGTTTTCCCCAGGCGTTTGTCAGCACTTGCTTAAGTGCCGCTCAGCGCGCGAGTCGGCTTCGCGGCTTAACCATATTTGACTTCCTGCTCTGTGTTTCTCTGTGACCTCTGTGTTAGGTCTTCTTCGCTTGCTCAGGATAATCAAACACGCCTTTACCGGACTTGCGTCCCAGGCGTCCAGCCTTTACGTACTGGACGAGCAGCGGTGATGGCCGGAATTTTTCTCCCAGAGATTTGTGCAGGTATTCGAGGATGTGCAACCGCGTGTCCAGTCCCACAAGGTCCACCAGCTCGAACGGGCCCATGGGATGGTTCAGTCCAAGCTTTAAAGCTTTGTCGATGTCCGCCGCTGACGCGATGCCTTCTTGCAGCATGTAAAACGCTTCGTTGCCGATCATCGCGTTGATGCGGCTGGTGATGAAGCCCGGCGCTTCCTTGATCACCACCACTTCCTTGCCCATGCGCTTGCCGACTTCGGCCACGGCGGCAACCGTCTCGTCGTCGGTCTCCAGCGCGCGCACCACTTCCAGCAATTTCATTTTGTGCACGGGATTAAAGAAGTGCATGCCCAGGATTTTCTTCGCCCGGTACGTTACCGACGCGATCTCCGTCACGCTGAGTGACGAAGTATTCGAAGCCAGGATCGTCGCCGGACGGCAGATCTTATCCAGCAGAGTAAAGATCTCAATCTTTGACTCCATCTCTTCCGGCACGGCTTCAATCACCAGGTCGGCTTCACGCGCGGCTTCTTCCACGCTGCCGGCGTATTCCAGGCGCCCAAACGCGGCGTCAGCGTCTGGCTTGGAAATCTTGCCCAGCTCAATGGCTTTATCGAGATTTACGCGAATTTCGCCTTCAGCTTTGCGCAGGCTCGCCGGAAGAATATCTTCCAGAATAGTGCGATAGCCGCCTAGCGCGGCCACGTGAGCAATGCCCCGGCCCATGATCCCGGCGCCGATGACGGCTACGGTTTTGATTTCAGCCATGAGGTCTACTTGGTCTCCAGGCTTTCCACCATCTTCAGGTAGTTCGGTTCGGCCTTGCGCATGTAGTCGGCCAGGCGCTTCTTCTCTTCTTCACTCATGGTGGAAACACCCAGCTGCACGCGGCGCAGCGTAGCGGCAATATCGTCAACGTAGTTCATCATGCGAATCAATTCACCAGTCACGGGCATGGCTTGTCAGTGGCTCCTTCTTTCCAAACTTCAATTGTCAATTTTCCCGGGGAATTAGTAAAGCAGGCCCTATGTGCCGGACGTAATCGGCATCGCCTCAATGATCTTTACGAACCAGTTGTATCTCAAAAATACTCGGCCACAGCTTTCCCGTCACGAACAACCGCTTGGCCGCTGGGTCGTAAGCGATGCCGTTGAGTACGGCGTCGCGCGACAGTTGGTACATAGGACTGAGCAGCCCTTTCAGGTCGATCCAGCCCAGCACCTTGCCCGTCGCCGGAGAGATGCGGGCAATGCGGTCGGTCTGCCAGATGTTGGCAAAGATTTCCCCTTCCACCATTTCCAGTTCGTTCAACCGCAGCACCGGCACGTCGCCGTCCCGGACTTTGATCCGCCGTTTTTCTTTCAGCGTCCGGCCATCCAGCACGCGGATTTCTGAAGAGCCGTCGCTCATGACCAAGTCGTTGCCGTAAGCTGCCAGGCCCCAGCCTTCTCCGGTGTAGGAAAACTCGCGCAGCGGCTTGAAGCCATTCAAGCTATAGACAAATCCTTTTTGCGATTGCCAGGTCAACTGCACGACTTCGTTTCTCAGTATGGCGATGCCTTCGCCAAAATATTCCGGCGACAAGTCCACCCGCTGCAGCACTTCGCCCGTCTCGATACGAACTTTGCGCAGTGACGACCGCCCATTCTGCCCCGTACCCTCATAGAAGAAGCCGTTCAGATAGACCAGCCCTTGCGTGAAGGCGCTGGAATCATGCGGATAGATGTGTACAACCTTGAAGGTGTACTCCGGCGTTCGTGCGCGCTTGTTTGGTTGCGCCGACTGCGCACGCGCGCCGGACACCGAAAGTGTGATCAGAAATGTCATGGCCAGCCGCAAAGCGGCGTCTCGAATTCTCATTTAGCCGTCTGTGTCGTTGGTATTTTCACTAGACGATCATTGTCGCACTTGAGAAAAGCGCTGCCAATCAGTGTCGAGAACCAGCAGGAACTTGGCGACCAACAAAACTTTCAAAATCTGTCATGCTGAGCGCCGCACGAGCAAGCTTTGCGAAGCGAGAGCAAGTCGAAGTATCCCGACAATGTTAAGTCAAACGAAGGAGCGTCAGGGAGTTCTCCCGAGAACGCATTCAACTCACGGCTTCGCGATTCAATCAATCGCGAGAACTCCCTGAATCTGCATCGTAGAATAAGCATCCTCGGGACCCTTCGACTTCGCGGCGCCTCAACACAGCGCCCGCGCCGCTCAGGATGACAGGGTTAGGGTTCGCAGAAATCCAAGGCTCTGTGGATCACTTCAAATTCATCTGTAACATCTACGCCGCAAACTCTTCGTGTCCCATGCTCTGCTCACCTGCTGTCGGAACCTGTGGGACGCGGTCACACACGGTGGCCAGGGCCGCCAATTTGTCCGCCAGTTCGTTGGTGAGCATGCCGGGCTCCAGCCGCCATCCCCAGTTGCCGTCTGGACGAGAAGGAATGTTCATGCGGGCTTCGCTCCCCAGGCTGAGCACGTCCTGCACGGGGACCAGCGACATGCGTGCCACGGACGAAAACGCCGCGCGAATCATCGCCCAGTTAATGCCGTCCGGCGGGTGGCCAAAGTATTCCGCCGCATGTCGTTTCTCTTCCGCGCTGGCGCCGGACTGCCACCAGCCCAAGGTAGTGTCGTTATCATGCGTGCCGGAATAGACCACGCAGTTGGGACCAAAGTTGTGCGGAAGATAAATGTGCGCCCCGGGATCGCCAAAACCAAATTGCAGGACTTTCATTCCCGGCACGCCGAGCCGATCCCGTAGCGCATTCACTTCCGGTGTGATCACTCCCAGGTCCTCAGCAATAAACGGCAGATCGCCCAGGCGTTCGCGCAACACGCGGAACAGATCGTCTTTGGGTCCCGGAACCCAATGCCCGTTAATGGCCGTGGGCTCGGACGCGGGAATTTCCCAATAGCTTTCAAAACCGCGGAAGTGGTCCAGCCGCACGAAGTCACAGAATTTCAAAATCCATGACATGCGGCGAACCCACCAGTCGTAATTCTCGCGGGCCAGCACGTCCCAACGGTAGAGCGGGTTGCCCCAGCGCTGCCCTGTCGCGCTAAACAGATCGGGTGGAACGCCGGCCACAATGGTGGGTTCAAGGTTCGCATCCAGGTGAAACAACTCGGGGTTGCGCCAGACGTCCGCACTGTCATGGTTCACAAAGATGGCCACGTCGCCCACCATGCGGACGCCGCGTTGCGCGCAATACTTTCGCAAGGCGCGCCATTGTTCAAAGAAAGCAAACTGGATGGCACGTTCCACTTCCAGGTCCTGGGCATGTTCGGCGGCAAAGTTGTGCAGGGCTTCCGGCAATCTGCGGGCCAGGTCCCGCGGCCATGTGTTCCATAGAGCGCGCTGATGGACGCGGCGAATGATCAGGTACAAAACATAATCTTCCAGCCACCAGGAATTCTCGCGCTTGAAGTCGGCAAAGCGGTGATGACCATCGCCGTTGCCGCTGCCGCTCAGGAAATTCAGGGCCGCCTGCCGCATCAAAGGCAGCTTGAATGCTTTTACTTCCTGAAAGTTGATGCGGCCATGCTGTGGAAGATTGCAGCGGATCTGATCGTGGCCAATCCAGCCGCGGTCGGCCAAACGCTCCAGGCTGATGAGTAGAGGGTTCCCGGCAAACGCGGAGATTGCCGAATAGGGCGAATCTCCCATGCCTGGAGGAGAAAGCGGCAACACCTGCCATAGGCCCAGGCGGCTGCGGTGCAGGAAGTCGGCAAAGGCATAGGCTTGGGGGCCAAGGTCGCCGAGACCCTGGCCGTCCAGAGAAGTCGGATGGAGCAAAATTCCAGCGCAACGTTCCGACAGCATAGCTACAGGATAGCTCAGCTGCCCAGTTTGGTCAGGTTATTGAACTCGGTCTGGTTGATTTTAATTCTCTTTTCGGTTTCCAGACGCTTGCCCAGGGCTTCCAGGAACAAACGCCATGCCTGGTCCTGCCGCTGCTGGACCAAACTCTCACGTAGTTGGTCACGCTGTGCGACGAACTTGGGATCAGAGGTGGGCGCTTCCTGCCGTTCCGTCACGGCCACCACCACTACCTTGGATGCCATGCTGATGGGATCGCTGATATCGCCCGCCTTCAAGGTAAAAATCTCGGCAAGCGGACCGCTTAAGCTGCCAAGGTCCGGCACCTGCGCTGAACGATCGACCAGTTCGCTGGTCTTGAACGTGGCGCCTACTTCCTTGGCGGCTTTCGCCAAATCATGTTCGGCGTGCGCGCGATCGGCCAGTTCCTGGGATTTTTTGCGCAACAGTTCAGAAGAACGGCCGCTGCTGAAGTCCTGGGCCACGCGATCATGAATATCTTCCAGAGCCGGCGTGCGGGCCGGAATCACTTTGCTGACCTGGAAGTAGACGTACCCAGTGGCCACCCGGGCCGATTGCGGCACGGAGTTTTCCTTGGAAGCGTAAATCTGCTCCATGAGCGCCGGGGCCGCACCAACTCCGGGAAGAGCCTCAAACTTCGTCACCGGATTGCTCGGGATCACCGTTGCGCTGTATTTGGCGGCGGCTTTGTCCAGGCCGTCTTTCGTGGCCAGCTCCAGGGCCTGCTTGGATGTTGTTTCCAGCAAGGTGCTGCGCTTCTGCGCTTTCAGGGTCGGCTCAATCAGCGGGGCCGCTTCAGCCAGGGACATCGTGTGCGCGTCTTCTCTTTCCGTGGCTTGAATAATGTGAAAACCAAACTGGGTCTTCACCACGTCACTGATTTCGCCTTTCTTCAGGACCAGGGCGGCCTTTTCAAATTCAGCCACCAGCCCGGAGCCGGCCTGTACCCACATACCCAGGTCTCCGCCGTTGGCCGCGCTGCCGGGGTCCTGGGAATTCTTTTTGGCCAGTTCGGCAAAGTTGCCGCCGTTTTTTACCTGCTTAAGCAGTGCTTCGGCCTTAGCGCGCGCTTCGTCAACCGCCTTCTGGTCTACCTTGCCGTCAGGTCCCGGCGGCGGAGCGGTGATCAGGATGTGCCGTACTTTCATTCTGTCCGCGACCTTGAACTGTTGTTGGTGGGTCGCGTAATACTGCTGAACTTCCGCGGGATCAACCGTGACTTTACTTTCCACGTCCTTGTCGTTAATCACGAAGTAACGGACCTGGCGCTTTTCCGGAATGGCGTTCACGTACCTCTGCTTGGTGGCGTCAAAATATGCCTTGAGCTCGGTTTCAGTAGGCTTCACCTGCTTGGTAAGTTCGTCCTGGTTCAGCACGGCGTACTGGAATTTGATTTTGGTATTGCGTTCCTTGAACGCCTCTTCAATCTCCGTGTCGGATGCGGTCACGCTCGCGCCCACGGTGGCCACCATTTTCATCACCACCAGCTGCTGGCGCACTTCACTTTCAAATTCCGCCGGCGTTTTACCGTTCAGCTTAAGCAGCTCTTCGTATTTTTCCTTGCCAATGAACTTGCCCTCCGGGAAGAAATACGCTTTGCCCATGCCGTGTTCCAGTTCGTCCTGGACTTCCTTGTCGGAAACTTTCAGCCCCATGCGGTCGGCTTCATACTTGATTTCCGCGCGTTGCAATAGTTGCTGCAATGCCTGCTGGCGCAGGAAAGTCGCAAATTGAGGCGGCAACTGCTGTCCGCGGGCCGCCTGCTGTTGCATTTGCGCCGCCACCATTTTGTTGACGTCGTCCGCTTTCACCTCTTCGTCGCCCACGGTCACTACGACACCGGAGCGCAAGTTGCCGGCGTCCTGCCCGGACGAAGGAATCAGGTACCACAGCATGCTCAAGCAGATGATCAACAGGAACGCCGCTAGCATAAACTTCACGGCTTTGTTGCCGCTTTGTAGAAAACGAATCATGTCAGGAAAGCTCCAGGAATGTTCAATTGGGGACTGGATGGGATTATATAAAAACGGCAAGAAAAACGCTCATTTTTGAGCCGCCATAACGCCATCATGGGTCACGCTACTGTTGGCGCACCATGCTATCCTTCGCGGATAGTTTCCACCGAAAGTGGCGATCATAGGAACGCCGTACCATATGGCTGATCGACAGGACACAGTAACCGGACCAGCACCTTCTGTCCCTCCCGCACCGGTTGCCGCTCCACGGCTTGCATGGGCGGCGGCTGCTTATGTTGCTCTGCTGTTCGTGTTCTGGTTGGTTGCGCGTTTCTTTCACTTGAAGGCGCTGGAAGAAGGCCAGCATGGCCCGTCGCTCGTACTGAGTTTTGCTCTGCTGTTCGCGCCTTACTCGTTTTTCGGCTTTGGCCTGGCGGAATGGCTTCGCCGCAGACTCACGAATCTCCCGGCCCGCTTGAGTGCTTCTCTGCTGCTGGCTCTGCCGTACTACGTATTAACTATCCCTCGCGGCGAATTCACATGGCCCATGGCCTTGGTGCTGACGGCGATCCCCGTTCTGGTCACGGCGGCCTTGCATTTCTCGCAGCGTCCCGGTGACTGGGTGGATCTCACGGTACTCGCCTGTGTGGGATTGATTGTCGATCTGGGCTTGCTGGGCCATGCCTGGCCGTTCGCTATTCGCGGAGTTGCTCCCTGGCCTGCGGGCCTCAGTGGATTCCCAAAATTAATGTTGGTCAACGTGGCCCTCTATGGCTATCTGGTGATCAAGCCACTGGACGGCATCGGGTACGACCTGCGGCCAAAACTTGCTGACTTAAAGATTGGCCTGCGGGAATTTATGTTCTATGCACCTCTCGTTCTGCCCTTGGGATTTGTCCTCGGCTTTCTTCATTTTCATCGCCAGTGGCCGCAACCCTTCATGCTCCCCGCCGCCTGGATCTTCACCTTCGTTTTTATCGCCTTGCCGGAAGAACTTTACTTTCGCGGGCTGGTGCAGAACCTGCTGGAACGCCGCTGGGAACACGGAACGTCTTTGCTCGCGACGTCAGTGCTGTTTGGTCTTTCGCATTTCAATAAAGGCGCCGCGTTCAACTGGAAATATGTTCTGTTGGCCACCATCGCTGGGATCTTCTACGGCCGCGCCTGGCGTGCTCAACGCCGGCTCTTTGCCTCGTCCGTAACCCACGCCTCGGTGGACGCCGTTTGGTCTCTCTGGTTTCGCTGAGCTATGCCGGCGGTCCCCAAGAAATTGCGGAACGCGCGATTTTTTGAAGGCTGACGTTTTACAAGTTTCTAACCTCTCTTTTACAAATCTTTACTACCTCTTACTACTCCAGCAGCTACCTTGATTCATGGGATATGCATCCAATATTACTGACATCAACTCACCAAAGTGCAACACTCCGGACCGGGCGGAGCAACTTTCCATCTGGTCCGGAGTTAATAGTTGGCAAGAGAATTACATCCATGGCCGGAAAGAACGGGACAAAAATCTTTCAAGACTGGCTGGCCGCCTACGGAAATCATCTGAACGGACTGGCCCGAATCAAGAACGCAAACGCCGAACTGCCGGAGGCAGATCTCGTGCGGGCTGAGTTCGCGCAGGCCGATCTCGCGGACACAGAGTTCGCGGAGGAATGTAAATTCCCTCCGGTACAACCCGGCGACTGCCTGAAGCAAGCACCAACGCACAACACGGAAGCGCGCGATTCGCAGTAAGTCCGAAAACAAACGTTCTTGACGTCATAACTTTTGGATAGCGCTACAACTTCAAACACCGTAAAGCTGGACACAGGACAAAAGATGCGATACCAAAGGAACCTAAGAAGTTCGAACTGGTTGGGGTTCAAACCAGTTTAGGATATTTCTGGAGGCTGCCGGACAGGACGCACCGGCTGCCGGTGTTGGGCATATCTTTAGCGAACATAGCAAACATATTCTTTTTGATACATAGTTTTCAAACATCCATACGTTGCGAACATCTCAAGCGAAAGCAGGTCTTGTTACCGATGATGCTGGCGAGCAAACGATTTTCTTTCCTAAGTTTTTCTGAATCAAGGTTTCCACTCTCGCGTGGTTCTTTCTCCCAGATATGGCTCATGGTAGTTGCCGCCGCTGTGTTGGCCCTGGCCGGCTGTGGAGGATCCACGTCGCGTCCTACTCCCACGGGAGGCTTTACCGCCGCGAGTTTGACCGGCACGTATGCGTTCGCATTTTCCGGCACGGATGCCAATGGCTTCTTTTCCGTGGCCGGCAGTCTGCAAGCCAACGGCTCAGGACAGATCACCAGCGGCGTGGAAGACATCAACCGCGGCGCCGGCATTGCAACGAATGTTCCCATCACCGGCACCTACGTGATCCGGGCTGATGGTCGCGGCGTGGCTACCTTGAATTCTTCCGCCACAAACTTCACTCTCAGTTTCGTTATAGTTTCCTCTTCCAAGGCGCTGCTCACCCGTTTTGAAACCGGCGCTTCGGCTGGCGGCACGCTCGATTTGCAATCCCCATCGGCATTTTCCACCACGGCGCTGGCTGGCACATTTGCTTTCAATCTGAGCGGAATTGATGCCGCCGGCAACGCCCTGGCAACGATTGGTTCGCTCACCACGAACAACACCGGCGCCGTAACGGCTGGCGTACAAGACTCCGTGGATAACGGCGTAGTGCTCACCAACCAGGCCATTACCACGGCCGGTTCGTCCATTACCGTAAGCACTACGAATGGTCGCGGCACGGCGACCATTGTCACCACCACCGGCACGCTTACCTTTGCTTTCTACGTGGTGGACGCCAACCACATCAAACTGGTTGAAACTGACGCCGGCACAACCCTGGCTGGCGACGCCTTCCGTCAAAACGGACCGTTTACCAACGCGTCCATTACCGGACCATTCGCGTTCGTGGTTGCTGGCGCAGACACCGTTGCCGGCGGACCGTTTGCCGCCGGCGGAGTGATAACCGCGGACGGCGCGGGCAACATTACGTCCGGCACGGAAGACATCAACGACGCCGGAACCATTCGCTCCAACCTGGCGGTGACCGGGACTTATTCACTCACCAGCAGTCGCGGAACTTTCACCCTGACCAGCACCGCCGGAACGTTCACCTTCGTTGCTTATCCAACCACCGCTGGCATACAAGTCCTGGAAACTGACACCGGCATTGTCACCAGCGGTTCGGCCGTGCAGCAAAGCGGAACATTTTCCAATGCTTCCATCTCGGGAACTTACGCTTTGAACTTTGGTGGCGTAAGTACCGCCGGAGAACTGGACTCCACGGCGGAGTTCACGGCCAACGGCACCGGAAGCCTTACCGGCATTATTGACATCAACAACGTGGGAACGCTGGCCACAGGGTCCGTGCTGCAAGGCACGTACACCGTGGGCGCCAACGGCCGCGGCCCGTTCACTTTGAGCACTGGACTGGGCACCCAGAACATGGCCGTCTACGCGATAGATGGGACCCGCGCGCTCTTCATTGAACTGGATAACAACGTAGTACTCACGGGCGAGATTCGCCACCAATAACTAACATCCTGGACCAAACTCAGAAGGCCGGCCGCAATGCTGGCCCTTTCTATTTCCGTCCGGCTTTGATTCCAACGGTGTGCTTCAGGAGACTTGAGCTTTTGTCCCGGCCTGTGCAATCGGCTGAATGAAGGATGCGGTTTCTCAACTTCCACAATTTGTGGAAACTTGCTGGCTGTATCGCGACAAAAAAATGCGGCCCCAGGTTTGAGGCCGCACTTTTGTTTTCAGCTCTGCTTAGAAGCGGAAGAAGATCTGGATTCCGTTATCACGACGGCACCAGCGGTCGCCGTCCCAGGTCCAGTAGTAGCCGTTAAAGAAACGCCGTTCGCCTACAAAGTAGGGCTGAGTCACTACAACGCGGCCACGGTCGCGGTCAAAACGACGGTCAGCGTCATTGTCGCGCCAGTAAATCCCGTTGGGCTTGCCGCGGAAGCGGTTGTCGTTGTCAACGTTGCGGCCACGGTCGTCGTTAAAGTTGCCGCCACCGTTGTTAAAGTCGCGTCCGCCTTTGTTGAAGTTGCCGCCTCCTTTGTTGAAGTTGCCGCTGCGGTCAGTGTTGCTTCGGCCGCGGTCCTCTTGCCGTCCGTCGCGATGGTCGTTGGGCTGGGCCACGGCCAACGCGGAACTGCCTGCCATCAAAACTGCTCCAATTGCCAATATCCGTAAACGATTCATGGTTCCTCCGTTTTCGCCTTGGTCCGATCCGCGCCTCGCAAGGCCACCGGTTCGGGTCCACTGCTGTTTTTGCTTACGGGGGTGTAAACCCTGCTGCCTGGCAGTAGTCGGCAAAGCTTGATGTGGATTTGTAAAGATCTGTGGGAGAACAAAACCAACAACTTACCGCTGATAAACGCTGATAACACTGATCTGACGTAGCTAAGTTTGCGGAAGTATGAAGTTCAAGGTGGCCCGTTGCGAAAGGAACAAAACCGTGAAACCCGGAGGAAAGACGGCGGTGAACGAGAATCTTCCGGTTTTCCGATCACGGCGATCACGCGCGATTTTTTCTGATTTTCTGTTCCACCGCCGCCTTGCCCGTGTCTCAACACAATAAGGAGGGATAACCCCATGTCCCCGACTGTTTCGCGCTGCGACGCGACTGCTTTGTTTTGTTCGGCAAACGGCGCGAATCCGAACGCACCCGTACCAAAATCTTCGGCAGCAAGCGCGGAAAACGAAGATCCTGATTTTCTAGTGCAAGAACTCCAGAAATGTGAATCCCAGCTCGACGCCTGGTTGAATTCGTCAGCGGCGAACACTGAATGGTTTGTCCGTGACCCGGTCGCTGCTTTGCGTGCTGCCAAACTAGGGATGAACGAGAAGGTACTCGAGGAACTTGAGGAGACCATGCGGATGATCGCGCAGAAACTCAACGCCGCGCATTCGCCTTATAACGCGTAGGCGCATTCGAAGATCAGTCGCGAAGAAATTCCCAGGTGCGGGCCAGTCCCTTGATGAGCGGCGGCAGGAACAACGCGCCGACCATGGCAACTCGGTTTCGCTTTAGCCAAATCGCTAAGGTTGTACGTCGCGCAGCCAAGCGTGTGGAGACTTCATCGGCTAATCCACACCTGAACGGCACAGGTGATCGGTGCATCCAGCGTAAACGTGCTGTTGGGATTTAAATAGGAGGCTTTGACCGCGCCCTTCTGATCCAGCAAATATTTTGACGGTGGATCGCACGCGGCTGACGTGGACACACTTCCCGTCGGCTTAAAATTCACAATGTGGACCAGTGGGTAATAGAACAAACATTCCGCGCCCCACAGCAGCCCGCCATCATATTTGCAAACGTCGGGGTCGGTGATCAGCAGGTCTTCATCCATGGCATGCGTGTTGGGCGCATTCGGATCTCCCTGGTAAGCCGTAAGGCTGGTATTGGCCGGGATATAGATACAGGCGGTCGCCTTTGCGGCGGTGCAGAAATCCATGTAGTCCTTGGGAATCGGCGTTAGCGGAGCGCTGACAATCTGCAATGGCACCACAAAAAATGGCAGGTGAGCCAAGCCGGTTCCGGCCTGGCCGACTTTGGTCCCAACTCCTGGATGGTTGGCGCTGCCGGTTCTGTTTGCTGTTGCCGCCGAAGGTTGCGCTTCTTTCTGGGCGGACGACCTCACCGGCGATTGCCTCTTTTCGGTCTCAACTTGATTAGGCTGCGTCGCTCCGCCGGATGGATCGGATAATTTCCCGGCCGCCATTTGGCCCATCGCGGACGCGCGGGCAAAGCGTTGCATGCGCGCCTGATGCTCAGCCCGCAACACGCCCAGCGAAGCCGTACGTCCGGACTTCAGCTTGACCAAAGTATGGTCGGGTAGGTTTTGGCGTTCTTGAACGGTCATCGAAGCAACCGGACGCGCCGTTTCGCCGGCGAGCGCTTGCCCCGGCGCAAGAACCGCCAGAACGACCACCATGCTTTTCATCGTCGCGGCAAGACACACGGTGACACAGCTGGACGTTCCAGAATCTTTTTTCATTGGACTCGGGCTCCCACGCAGGCAGGTATCGCGAACTTGCGCGAGTATCTCAAGCGGGTTAAAGCAAGTCAAATCTCGCAAAAAACGCGTAGCGCGTGCGCCCGGTCAATCAGGCACACTAAGAACAGCCGGAGACGGGCGTGAGAAGCCGCTTCGAAACATCTACTCCATTTCAAACGCGATGTAGTCCATGCCGTCCGCGCGTTCCACTTGCAACACCACGGCAGCGCCGGCCTCCAAGGCGGCAATTTCGCGTTGCAAGTCCGCCAAGCTCAACACCGGCTTCAGGTTCACGGAATGGATCACGTCTCCGGGACGCAAACCTACTTCCAGTTCGCGTCCGCGATTGGTATTGGCCACCACAATCGCGCCGGACTTGATCCGCATGTCCGGCAACAACGCCAGGATGCGCGCATCCACGTCAATGGCCAGCACGCCGATCTTGTGCACGCGGTTCTTTTCCGGGTCCACCACGTCCAGCAACTGGTCCATGTCATGCCGTTGCGAGACCACGGGGACATCGAGAGTTAATTTCTCGGCGCCGCGCAGTATGTCCACCGTCATCTTCTGATCGGTGGGATGCAGATACAAGCTCGCGACCAATTGCGGCAGCGAACGGATCGGCCTGCCATCCATGGTTCGGACCACGTCATTGATCTTGAGTCCGGCAGTATCCGCCGGCCCGCCCGGAGTCACGTCCACGATCACCACTCCGCTGGTCACCGGCAGGTTGAGCCCCTTGGCCAGCACCGGCGTAATCGCCACTGACGACGCGCCAATCTCACTGCGGTCCACGTGGCCGAATTTTCGCAGCCGTTCGATCACAAAGCTGACTACGCGTGGCGGAATCGCAAACCCCAGCCCCTCGCTGCCGCCGCCAGACGTAACAATGAACGTGTTGATGCCGAGCAAGTGGCCGTCCACGTCAACCAGCGCGCCGCCGCTGTTGCCGGGATTAATCGGCGCGTCGGTTTGTATGTAAACCATGGGCAAGCGCGGATCAGGCTGGCGGTCCACGGCGCTGACCACGCCCATGCTCACCGAATTGCCCAGGCCTTCGGGATTTCCTAGAGCAAATACGAGTTGTCCAGCATGGATCGGATGCTTGGGATCCAGCGGCAAAAACGGCAGCTCGGTAGCGTCAATCTTGAGCAGCGCCAGGTCCGTATCTTTGTGGACGCCCACAATCCTCGCCGTAAAAGTTGTTTTCTGGTCCTCAGGGCCTTCGCCCGCTTTCGCGTCGCCGGAATTGGCAGCGCGCGTCACCACCACTTCAACCCGGCGCGCGCCGGAAACCACGTGCGCGTTGGTCACGATGTATCCGGTGGAGTCGACAATCACTCCGGAGCCCAGCTTGTCCTGACGGCCAACCAGCGCGGCCTTGCCGCCCTGCGCGTCTTCCAACGGACCAAAACCTTCCACGTGGACTTCCACCACCGCCGGTGACACCTTGGCGATCAGCGATTCCAACGACGCGTTGAACTGTTTGAGCAAATCCATCTGGGCACGCGACTGCGGCGAAGACTGCGTGGCTTGGTGGTCATGTTCTACGGCAGTGCTGGGCTTGGTGGCGGACTTCTGGGCAACGGAATTCGAAGCGGAAAAAAGTAGGAAGAGGCAGGCGGCGGTCACGACCAAAAACCGAGCGCGCGGGCCATGGCCAAGCTGGGGAAATGCAAAGCGAGGGAACGCGACGGAGCTCTCAGATACGGAGCTCTCAGATACGGGGCTCTCAAATCCAGCCGCACCGGTCAAGGCACGGCGGGGAGACGCGTCTTGCGTTATTTCCTGCGTCTGTACTCCCTGGGTATTAGCATCCGGCATTTTTCGCTTCCTCCAACGATTTTTCTTCCAGAAATTTTTAGGCGGAGCACGTGCGTCCAAGAAACATTAACTAGTGTGGGTTCAAATAATTCCAACTATTGGTTTCGGCCGACTGGATTTAAGATGCGCGGCGCAGGAAAAGGAAGCAAGATGAAACGTGAATACTACCGGATCCGGATTCTCAGAGCCGCGAACCCGTGCGCGGCGAGCAGATAGCAGACCAGGGCCGTGCCTCCCATCACCGGGAACATCAGGGCCAGCGAATACAGCGCGCTGACGATGCTTCCCGGCGGTTGATCCTGACGAACGATTGGACTGGCAGACATTTTGCTCTTCCCGTCGATGCGTTAGTTGCTTGCTTCTCTGAAGAAAACAGCCGAGAGAAATATGTTCTTCAGTTGTAGATGCGTGGGAGAAAAAGTAGTTGTTGCCAGGATGTAAAGTCTCGCGCAGAAAGTGGGTTAAGAGTTGTTAATGGGAATACAAGACCACCAAAGCACAGGACGGCGTATCCCGGGCCACCCTCTGCGTTTCCGCAAAGCGGCTCCCCGCGCCCTCGTGCTATAACTGACATTTCATTCATGCCAACGAAGATTTCCAGACAGCCCGGTCAGCCAGTCATCATTGCCTTTGAAGGGATTGATGGTTCCGGCAAGACGCGCCACATCACCATGCTGGAAGACGAGCTCAAGCAAGGCGGCAAGAAGGTCGCTAACCTGTCCTTCCCCGCGTATGACGAATTTTTTGGCGTGGAGCTGGGCAAGATCCTGAGCGGGCGCCACAGCCTGGGCGCTGACCGGCTGGACGCCAAGTCCATGGCGCTGTGGTATGCCATGGACCGCTGGAACGTTTTCCGCAACAGCAATTTCAAGGACCTCGACTTTGTGTTGCTGAACCGCTATACGCTCTCCAGCGCCGTCTACCAGTCGGTACGCGCGGAAGCCGGCCAGATGGAAGAAACCACCAATTGGATACTGGAACTGGAACACGGCCAGTTAGGACTTCCCCAGCCCGACCTGTACATCGTGCTGGATGTTATCCCCGCAACGGCACAGAAAAACGTGAAGCGCAAAGGCGCCCGGGCATACTCCGAGAAAAAACTCGACCTCTATGAGCGTTCGTCCAAGCTTCTGGCCGCCGCCCGGCAACGTTACCTTGACCTGGCTGCCCGCTTGCCCAACATTCGCGTGATCCCATGCATGCAGAACGAAACCCAGATGAAGTCCATGGACGAAGTTCATCAGGAGATCATCGATTGCCTGACCGCATGCGGCGTGTCGCAGACCGCCAGCTAACTTTTATAAGTATGGATTTCGCCCAACCGAAAGCCTTGCATCCCGGCCTATTGTTCGCTATAGTCTGCGCATTGTGGTCGAGCAAACTCATTAGGGCAAAACACATTCCCCCGCTGCCTTGCGCAGCGGGATTTTTTTGCCCGAAGCCCAACGGTATGATGTCTTAAAGAATGCAATCCTAAGGAATAGCCCGGACCATGCGTCCCGCCAAACCACAATCCGGCCAGCCCGCTGACCGCAAGAGCGGCAATACAGAAGACCGCGAAAGCGGTCGCGAGATAGTCGACAGCAAAAGCGGCGGCAACATAGACTCCCAGCGCGCCCTGCTGGTCAAAGCCCGCCGTGTCGTCGTCAAACTGGGCAGCGGAGTAGTCTGCAACGCACAGCATGAATTTGACCAGGACCACGTTTCACAACTTGCGGCGAGCATTGCCGCGCTGGTACGCGACGGACGCCAAGTCGTGCTGGTCAGTTCCGGAGCCATTACTCTGGGAGCGTCCGAACTCGGAGTCCACCGCAGCAGGCTGCGTGACGCCAGCGTTAACCGCGCCTGCGCCGCCGTGGGCCAGTGCAAATTGATGGACGCATACGCCGAGGCTTTTCGTCCGCACAAACTGATTCCCGCACAGGTGCTGGTAACCGAAGATGACTTCACTGACCTGAACCGCTACCTCATCTTGCGTCAGACATTTGAAAAGCTGCTAAAGCTGGGCGCGGTGCCGGTAGTCAACGAAAACGATACGGTCACCAATATCTATACTGAGCAGGCGCCGGTGTTTCGCGACAACGACCGCCTGGCGGCGCTGGTCCTGAGCAAACTGGACGCCGAAGCGTTGGTCCTGCTTTCCAACGTTGACGGCCTCTTGCGCACCGTGGATGGCACGCCCGATCCGAGCAGCGTGGTACCCATCGTCACCGAAATTTCCGCCGACATTCGCGACTCTGCCAGCGGTAAGTCCGCCACCGGACGCGGCGGCATGACCGCCAAGCTGGACGCAGCCGCCATCGCCATGCAAGCCGGCGGTCTGGTGGTGATCGCCAACGGAAAAACGCCGGGCATCCTAGAGCGGATTTTCTCCGGCGAAAATATCGGCACACTTTTTCTTCCCGGTGAGCGTCTGGCCGGCAAACGCCGCTGGCTGGCTTTTGCCAGCAGCATCCGAGGACAGGTCACCATCAACGCCAACGCCCACAAAGCGCTCGTCAACGGACACGCCAGCCTGCTGCTCTCCGGCGTAACCGCCTGCAAAGGCGAGTTTTCCAAAGGACAAGTCATCGCCGTGGTGGATTCCGCGGGCACGGTGATTGGGCGTGGCATTGCCGAATGTGGCAGCCATGACATCAGCGTGGCAATTTCGAACGGAGCCACAGCCAAAGGTGTTTTGGTGCGCCGGGAAAATTTCCTGATATTCTCAGGCAAGGAATCTACTCATGCCTGAACAGGCCGCTGGCCAACCAGCCTCAACTTTGCCGGACAAAGCTTTGCTGGACAAAGATAAAGACGTGACCGCGCGGGTACAGAAAACCCGCCGCGCCGCGCGTGCGTTGGCCCGGCTGTCTGGTCATGATCGCAACCACATCCTTATTACCGCAGCCGATCTTATTAAGTCCCGTTCCGCTGAGATCCTGGGCGCTAACCGCATGGATTGCGACGCAGCAGCAGCCGGCAACGTTGCTCCCGTTCTGGCCAAGCGTCTTAAGACGGACGAAGCGGGCGTAAAAGAAATGGCCGTCCGCGTTCGAGACGTTGCCGCGCTCGACGATCCTTTGGGCCACGTACAGGCCACCACCGAACTGGATGACGGCCTTGTGCTGCAGAAAGTTCCGTGCCCGCTGGGGGTGATTGCCGTGATCTTTGAATCGCGCCCGGACGTGGTTCCCCAGGTCGGATCGCTGGCCATCAAGACCGGCAACGGCCTGGTGCTGAAAGGCGGAGTGGAAGCCCGGCTGACCAATCGCGTGCTGGCCGCCATCTGGCGTGACGCGCTGGCCGCGCACGATCCGGCCATTGCCGAATCGGTTTGTCTTCTAGAGGAACGCGCGGAGATCATGCAGGTCCTGCAAATGGACCGCGAAATTGATCTGGTTGTTCCGCGCGGCTCCAGCGAGTTCGTCAACTTCGTCTTCAAGAACAGCCGCATTCCAGTGATGGGGCACGGCAGCGGCGTTTGTCACATCTACGTAGACAAAGCGGCTGACCTGAAAGCCGCCATCGCCGTAATTCTCGATTCCAAAACGCAATATCCCGCGGCCTGCAACTCCGTGGAAAAAGTTCTGGTGCACGATGAAGTTGCCCGGCGTTTTCTGCCCGAGCTCGTGGCGGCGTTGCAGGCTGCTGGAGTTGAAGTCCGCGGCTGCGAACGCACCAAGCAGATTTGCGCCGATCTGAACGTGATACCCGCCACGGAAGAAGACTGGCACACCGAGTATTGCGACCTCAAACTTACCATCAAGGCTGTCCGCAACCTGAACGAAGCCATTGAGCACATCAACCACTATGGCTCGCGCCACACCGAATGCATCCTTACGCAAGACAACATCACTGCGGAACGCTTCCTGGACGAAGTAGACGCTGCCAGCGTTTTTCAAAATGCGTCCACGCGATTTGCTGACGGTTTCCGTTACGGACTGGGGGCCGAAATCGGCATCAGCAACAGCAAACTGCACGCTCGCGGTCCCGTAGGAATGGAAGGCCTGCTCACCTATAAGTACCGGCTGCGCGGTAGCGGACAAGTTGTTACCGAATATGCACAAGGCAAGCGGTCCTTTAAACACAAAAAGCTCTAACCCCAACCCGCCAATCAATCTGAAAGCAGTCTCCGTGCATCTCGTGCGAAAACCAAAGGGGTATCGCCCCTTGCACCTGCATTCGCAGCCTCTGATCGGGAAACGGTGCTAGGATGCTCCTGCATCCAATATTCAGGACCTTTTATGTATATTCCAGCTCAAGGCCGCCTTACACAGCCCTTGGTCCGCGAAAACGGTTCATATCGCCCAGCCACATGGGACGAAGCCATGGACCGCGTAACCGCGGCATTCAAGAAATCCATCGCGAAGAATGATCCTCATGACTTCGGCATGTTCAGTTGCTCGAAGACGACCAATGAGCTGAATTACGCGGCGCAGAAATTTGTCCGCACCATCATGCGGACCAACAACATTGACAGTTGCAACCGGACTTGACACGCCCCCAGCGTCGCCGGTCTGGCGGCGGTATTCGGAGCGGGCGGCGGAACAAGTTCCTATCGCGAGATTGAAGACACCAACGTTATCCTACTGTGGGGATCGAACGCGCGGGAAACTCATCCTATTTTCTTTCATCATCTATTAAAGGGCGTGCGCAACGGCGCGGAGTTGTACGTGATCGACCCGCGGCGCACCAGTTCCGCCCAGTGGGCGAACCTCTGGCTGGGACTCGACGTGGGCTCGGACATTTCCCTGGCCAACGCCATGGGCCGCGAGATCATTGCCGCCGGACTGGCCAACGAAAAATTCATTCGCCACGCCACCAGCAACTTTGAAACCTACAAAGCTCACGTGGAAAAGTACACGCTGGAGCGCGCTGAACGTGAAACCGGTGTCCCCGCGGAAGCCATTCGCCGCACTGCGCACGCTTTCGCCCGCGCTCCGCGAGCACAACTCTGCTGGACCCTGGGCATCACCGAACACCACAACGCCGTGGACAACGTTGTTGCCCTGATCAACTTATCCATCCTCACCGGACACGTGGGCCGCTACGGCAGCGGCGTGAATCCTCTGCGCGGACAAAACAACGTTCAAGGCGGCGGCGACATGGGGGCCATTCCGGACCGCCTTCCCGGCTTCCAGCACGTGGAGAACGACGAGCTGCGCGCCAAGTTCGAAAAAGCCTACGGCACAAAGATTCATCCCGAACGCGGCTGGCACCTGAGCGGCATGTTTGACGCCATGGAGCGCGGCGATCTCAAGACGCTTTACGTTCTTGGCGAAAATCCCGCGGACTCAGAGGCCGATCGCCATCGCGCACTCAAGCTTCTCCGGAGTCTCGATTTTCTTCTCGTCCAGGACATCTTCTATACCAAGACTGCCGAACTCGCGGACGTAGTTCTTCCCGCTGCCGCCGGAGCTTTCGAAAGCGAAGGCACCGTCACATCAAGTGAACGCCGCGTGCAGCGCGTGCGCCGCACCGTTCCGCCGCCTGCTGGAGTTCGCGACGATCTTGAAGTCATCTTCGAACTCGCTCGTCGCCTGGGCCACGACTGGGGCACGCCGAATCCCGAGGCTTTGTGGGATGAACTTCGTCCCTTGAGTCCCATGCATGGCGGCATGAGTTATCGCCGACTGGAAGAAATGGGCGGCATCCAGTGGCCATGTTATGACGAATCGCATCCCGGAGAAATGTTTCTGCACGGCCGCTTCTGGGCTGAGCCGCTGATTGGTCCGCGCGCGCCGTTTATGATTGTGGAATTTGAGCCGCCCGTCGATAAGCTGGACAGCGATTTCCCCATCCGCCTGACCACCGGCCGCCGTCTCGATGATTACAACACCGGCGTGCAAACCGGAAAGTATGCTTCGCCCTTGCGCTTGCGCGAAGCTCTTGGACTTTCTCCGGAAGACGGCCGCCAGTACAACCTTGCCGAAGGCGAAAAAGTTCGCGTTACGTCACGTCGCGGCACGCTCGTGGCGCCAGTTCACTTTGATTCCGCGTTGCGCCCTGGGCTGGCATTCCTATCCGTGCACGATCACGAGCAGATCGCCACCAATGACCTAACTATTGACGCCGTCGATCCCAAGTCCGGCACGTCAGAGTTCAAGGCCACGGCCATCCGCATAGAAAAGGTTTCGCATTGAAACGGTATCGCGTTGAAAAAGTATAACGAGGAGTAACTTGGACCTTCATCTCACCAACGCGCAAGCCACTGCGGAAGAACGCGCCGCCGTTGATTCTCTGTTAGGCGCGCCCGATTCCAGTTGGCACGGCGCGCAGCGACTGGGCGCGGATACGCGCTCTGCTTCCAACGGACACGCCGGAAGTCAGCGGCATCGCCTGCTTCCGGTGTTGCACGCCCTACACAACCGCATAGGCTGGATCAGTCCTGGGGCCATCAACTACGCTTCGCTGCGGCTCGACATTGCTCCCGCGGAAGTCCACGGCGTGGCTTCTTTCTATGGAATGTTTTCTCTCACAGAGCGGCCCGCGGTCGTAGCTCATGTGTGCGACGACATTGCCTGCCTCACCCGCGGCGCCGACAAACTTTGCGCTGACCTGGAAAAGAAACTCGGCGCTGCAGGTTCGCCCTGCGCGGGTGGACGTGCAACGTGGCAGCGAAGCCAATGTCTCGGTTTGTGTGAACGCGCTCCGGCCGCGCTCGTGAGCGGTGCGGGCACGAAACATCAGGAACGCGTGCTTGCTCCGGCTTCCGCCGATTCCGTGGCGTCTCTGATCGATGGCGCCGTTGCCGGCCGGATGCCTGCTGCTCCTGACGAACTCAGCATTCAGCTCAGCGTCCCGCAAGCTGAAAAACAAAACGGCTCTGCTCTTCGCTTGCTGCAACGTATCGGCCATGGCGATGCCGCCAGCCTTGCCGACTACCAGCGCCTGGGCGGCTATGAAGGCCTGCGCAAAGCCATCGCGCTCGGCGCGGAAGGCACGCTACGCGAACTCTCTGCTTCAAAACTTCTCGGTCGCGGTGGGGCCGCGTTTCCTACGGCAAAGAAATGGGAAGCCCTCTTTTTGCAGCGCAACCTGCTGCAAGAAGACTCTCGCCGCGCACACTATGTAATTTGCAATGCCGACGAGTCCGAACCTGGCACCTTCAAAGACCGCATCCTGATGGAAGGCGATCCCTTCGCGGTGCTGGAAGGTATGACCATCGCGGGCTTCGTCACCGGAGCGACCAAAGGCTTCATCTATCTGCGCGGAGAATATCCGCTGGCTGCTGAACGCGTGCAGCACGCCATCGACATCGCCAACAAAAACAACTTCCTCGGCAAGAACCTTCTGGGCAAAAGCTTCGACTTCAACATCGAAATCCGCCGCGGCGCCGGAGCCTACATTTGCGGCGAAGAAACAGCTCTCTTCAATTCGATTGAAGGCTATCGTGGAGAGCCGCGCAACAAGCCGCCATTCCCCACGCAAGCCGGACTCTTCCGCCAGCCTACAGCCGTGAACAACGTGGAAACTCTGGTGAACGTTCCGGGGATAATCCGCGAAGGCGGAGCGGCGTATGCCAAACTCGGCACAGAGAATTCCGCCGGCACGCGACTCTTCTGCCTCTGCGGACACATCGCCCGCCCTGGCGTTTACGAAATTGCCATGGGCTCCACTCTGCGCCAGCTCATTGAGCTTGCGGGCGGCGTTGCGGGCAATGGCAAACTGCAGGCGGTCCTCCTCGGCGGCGCTGCCGGAGCTTTCGTTGCGCCCAAGGAACTGGACACGCCGCTCACCTTTGAAGGCACGCGCTCCATCGGCGCAACTCTGGGCTCGGGCGTGGTCATGCTCTTTGACGACACGGTTGACCTTCGCCGCATCCTGCTGCGCATTGCCAGTTTCTTCCGCAATGAAACCTGCGGACAATGCGTCCCCTGCCGCGTGGGAGTTACCCGCCAGGAAGAAGCCTTGCAGCGTCTCATCGCCGCCAAGCCGCTCGGGTCGGCCGCGCAGGAATTGAACCTGATTCGCGAAATGGCGCAAGCCATGCGTGATGCGTCCATATGCGGACTGGGCCAGACCGCCGCCAGCGCGCTGGAATCCGCTTTGCAGCGATGGAGTCTTTTCGCATGAGCAAACCGTCAACTGACATGAACCAGATTGAAATCAATCAACCTGAAATGAAAATGGTTGTCGATGCGCCGCAGCCTACCATCCCACTTCCGCGCGGGCCCGTGCCGCAGGCACCTACGCGGGAAAGCCGCTCCATCGAAATCAAAATTGACGGCCACTCCGTTTCCGTCCTTGAAGGCTCCACCATCCTGGACGCCGCGCGCCAACTGGGAATTGAAACACCCACGCTCTGCTTTCTGGAAAGCCTTACGCCGGTGAACGTGTGCCGCGTTTGCGTCGTCGAACTCGAAGGCTCGCGCACACTGGTTCCGGCGTGCTCACGCAAAGTGGAAGCCAACATGTCCATCAAGACCGATTCAGAACGGGTCCGCCTGAGCCGCAAACTGGTTTTGGAATTTCTAGCGTCGTCGGTCGATCTTTCCACCGCACCCAAGATGCAGGAATATATGGAGCGTTACGGCTCGCAGCCGGACCGTTTTGGAGCAACACGCGCCACGGTCGCACAGCCGGTCAAAGTGGACAACGACCTTTACGTGCGCGACTACAGCAAGTGCGTGCTCTGCTACAAGTGCGTGGAAGCCTGCGGCGTGGACGCCCAGAACACTTTCGCCATCGCCGTGGCCGGACGCGGCTTCTCCGCGCACATCGCCACGGAATTTGACGTCCCGCTGCCGGACTCCGCCTGCGTCTATTGCGGCAACTGCATCGGTGTCTGCCCCACCGGCGCGCTTATGTTCAAGAGCGAGTTTGATATGCGCCAGGCTGGCACGTGGGACGAGTCAAAGCAAATGCAGACTGACACCATCTGTCCTTATTGCGGAGTCGGTTGCGATCTTACGGTGCATGCGCAGGACGGAAAAATCGTCCGGGTGACTTCGCCGCTGGACCACAGCGTCACCCACGGCAACCTGTGCATCAAGGGACGCTTTGGCTGGCAGTTCGTGCAGATTCAGCCGGCGGAAAACGGCAAGTAACAGTAAGGCATTCCACGGCGAGGCAATTTCAGCTCAACAACAATTTTGCCAGCTCCGCCACACTGCTGACTTCGAACGTTGGCTTGGCCACAGCCGGTTTTGCCGCGCCTGCGCCCGGACGCACCGACGGACGGTTCACCCACACGTTGCGAATGCCCAACACATTTGCCGGGACCACATCGTGATACACGCTTTGTCCGGCGTGCAGGATCTCGTTTTTCTTAAGCCCGGTGCGGACCATCATCTCCTGGAAATTCCTGAGTGACGGTTTGTAGCTCTGCGCCTGTTGCGCGGTTACTACCTGCGCAAATTCCACGCCCAGCTTCTTTCGCGTTTCGGCAAATAAGTCGTCATCAATATTGGAAATAATCCCCAGCCGGAAACGTTGTGCCAGGGCTTGCAGGCCCGCCACCGTATCCGCAAACGGCTCCCAACTGGTCAGCGACTGCGCAAAGCTCCGGCCATCTTGCTCTGAGATTTTTGCTCCCAGCCTCCGGCCCAGCTCCTGCGCGGCCTGCGCCAACACTTCGCGGTAAGCCAGATACGGTCCGGACTCCAGTTCAGCTTCAATCTCGCCGTAATGTTCCAAAAGCTGCATGTCCGTAACCTTCACGCCTTCGCGCGCGAACAGTGGACGCAGCGCCGCAAGCATGCCGGTCTCCCAGTCAATGAGCGTGCCGTAGCAATCAAACGTGATGAGGCGGATCGGTGAAAAATCCATGCGGACTACAGCATACTTTCCCCCGGCCTGCCTGTCTAACTGTGGGCTGGCGCAATCTGCGCTGTCGTATACTCACGCGGAGGAAAATTCATGGATTCGAATCTTACACGCGTTGCGCTGCGTTTTTTTCGGCAGCGGACCTGCGGTTTCCCAATCGCGCTCGGCGCCGCCCTGGCGGCAATATTTTTCTTTCCGGCATTTTGCGCAGCGCAAGATGTCCCGATCATTCCACGCGCGGTGTTTGACGCTGCGCCGGAGCACGATGTCGTAAAGATCTCTCCGGACGGCAAGGCCATCGCCTACCTCGCACCTTCGGAGCAAGGCGTTTCCAACATATGGGTTGAAGACCTGGCTACGCATGCGAAGCGGATGGTCACACGCGACCAGCATCGTGGCATCTTTGGTTACCAGTGGGCCGCTGACGGAGCCCATTTGCTTTACGAATCGGACGAGAACGGCAATGAAGACTCCCATCTTTATTCCGCGGACCTGAACAGTAAAACGATCCGTGACCTTACCCCATTTCTTGACGTGCGCTCCTCACAGGTTTTGCTCTCACCCTCACACCCCGACGAAGTTCTTGTTGGACTGAACCTGCGCGATTCAAAAGTCTTTGATGTTTACCGCGTCAACCTGAAGACCGGGGCCACCGTGCTGGACACCGAAAATCCGGGCGACGTGATGGGTTGGACCGCGGACCAGAACCTGGTCATCCGCGCGGCATCGGCATTCAATGACCATCTGGAAACCGTGGTCCGCGTGCGTGACTCGCAGAAGGCGCCGTGGCGCGATCTGCTGAGGATTCCATTCGAACAAGCGCCGCTTCTGGGTCAGGTCAACGGCGGCAATATCATTGTCGGCTTTTCTGCGGACGGCAAAAAACTCACCGTGGGTTCGAGCAAGGATTCGCCCACATCCAGGCTCGTTGAACTTGACGTGGCCACCGGCAAAGAGCTGCGCACGCTGGCCGACGATCCCAAGGCTGACATCTGGCAGGTTGTTGCTTCCAATTTCATTACGCTGCAGTCGGCTCAGGATAGTCACGTCCAGGCCGTGGCGTTCGATTTCCTGAAACCGGAGTGGCATGCGGTGGATAGCGCCGTTGAACCCGACCTGAAGTATCTTGCGACTCTGCAACCGGGCGGCGTTTTTCAGTTCACCAGCCAGGACCGGAGCGGCAACAAGTGGCTGGTACAAACCTACCAGGATGCCGGGCCGGCTTCGTTTTATCTCTATGACCGCAAGGCTCGCCATGCTGAACTTCTGTATCGCGACCGCCCGCAGCTGGAAAAATACAAACTTGCCGAACAACGGCCGCTGTTGATTCCCGCGCGCGATGGTTTTCAGTTGGTGAGTTATCTCACCCTGCCGCCGGGGACAACCGGGAAGAATCTACCTCTCGTGCTATTTGCACACGGCGGCCCTTGGGCGCGTGACGACTGGGGCTACGATCCGCAAGTGCAGATGCTGGCCAACCGTGGTTACGTGGTGCTCCAGGTCAACTTCCGCGCGTCCAGTATCAATGGGCCTTATATGAACGCCGCCGATGGCCGCATCGGCACACTTACCGACGACGATCTGACGGACGGCGTCGCGTGGGCGATCCGCGAAGGCATCGCCGACAGGAAACGCATCGCCATCATGGGTGGTTCTTTCGGCGGTTACTCCACCCTTCGCGGCGTCACCCTGCACCCTGATCTGTATGCGTGCGGCGTGGATGTGGTTGGGCCTTCCGACATGGCCACCTTAATGAGTTCCATCCCCGATTACTGGAAGCCGGTGAAAAAGCGCTGGCTGCGCCGTATTGGGGACGTGAACAACGATTCGGCGCTCAATCAGAGCATTTCGCCGCTCTACCACGCGGCGGACATACGCGCGCCCTTGTTGATCGGGCACGGTGCGCACGATCCGCGCGTAAAGCTGGAACAATCGGAAAAAATCGTGGAGACCATCCGCAAGAATGGCGGCAAGGTCACTTTCATTGTTTACTCTGACGAGGGCCACGGCTTTGGCCGTCCTGAAAACATTCTTGATTTTGATGGACGCGTGGAGGAATTTCTGCACGGCTGCCTGGGCGGACGCTTCCAGCCCTGGGAACAAATTCCAGGATCAACGGGAGAAGTTAAATGAAAAAATCTGGCCGGGCGTTGTTCGCGCTTCTCTGCTGGCTGTCTGTCAGCTCGATAGCGAATTCTGTCGCCGCGCTCGCGCAAGACGCAGACACCAGCATTGACGCCAATGCGGCCGTCCGCAGCTACGTGGAGCAGCACAAACCGGCGATCCTGAAGGAATTCGTTGAGTTCCTGTCCATCCCCAACGTGGCCAGTGATACGGCCAACATTCGCAAGAACGCTGACGCGATTGAGCGCATGCTGAAACAGCGCGGATTTCACGTAAAACAGCTCGTGCAGGACGACGGGCCTCCGGTGGTGATCGCGGAGAAATCGTCCGATCGGAAAAAGCACACCGTCACTTTTTACGCCCACTATGACGGCCAGCCGGTGCAGAAAGCTGACTGGGTCCGGGATCCATGGTCACCAGCTCTGGTCATCGACTCCAAGGGTTCCGACACTCGTCTCTACGCCCGCTCCGCGAGTGACGACAAAGCCGCCGTGATGGGCCTGATCGCCGCCTATGACGCCCTGAAAGCCGGCGGCGTCGAACCTTCAGTCAATATCAAATTCTTTTTTGAAGGGGAAGAAGAAGCCGGATCGCCACATCTGGAAAAGTTTCTGGCGCACTACGCGGACCAACTGGCCACCGATCTCTGGGTATTTTGTGACGGCCCCGTCTACCAGAACGGGAATCCCCTGTTGGTGTTTGGAAACCGCGGCGTTACCACCGTGGCCATTACGGCGTTCGGTCCCAACCGCGCTCTGCACAGTGGACACTACGGCAACTGGGCGCCCAACCCGATCGTGGAACTCGCACACCTCGTCGCCAAACTTCGCACCACGGAAGGCGAGATCACCATCCCGCATTTTTATGAGGCAGTCCGCCCGCTCAAACCGTCCGAACAGACGGCGCTCAAGAACCTGCCCAACCTTGACGCCCAACTCAAAGACGACTTCGGCTTGGGACGCACCGAAGGCCAGGGTTCAGTTCCCGAACAGATCATGAAGCCGGCGCTGAATCTTGACCGCATTGAAGGCGGCGGCTACGGACCGAATCCAGCGAACGCCATTCCCATTTCCGCCACGGCGTACATTGATTTCCGCCTGGTGCCCGACCAGACACCGGTGATCGTCCGCGAACAACTGGAAAGCTATCTACGCCAGCTCGGCTATTTCCTTGTTCACCAGGCGCCCACCGCCGCGGAGCGCAAAGAACACGCGCGGCTATTGCAGTTGAACTGGGGCGCAGGCTATCCGCCGCAGCGCGCAGACATGGACGCACCGGTTTCCCAGGCTTTCATCCACGCGGCTCGCGACCTCACCGGAAACTCGCTGGTCATAATCCCTACTCTCGGTGGCAGCACGCCAGCGTTCCTGTTTGAACAGCAGTTTAAGGAGACGGTGATCACGCTGCCCATCGCCAACTTTGACAACAACCAGCACGCGGCCAACGAGAACATCAAGCTGGAAAATCTCTGGAACGGCATTGGTATGTACGCCGCCATCTACAGCAGTCTGGGCAAGTACTGGCACTAGCAACGGCTTGCTTGTTTCCGCACGCAACTCGGAGGCGAACCGCTGGACGCCGATATGCGGCGGTGAGTTCAGTCTAGACTGCCTCACGCCGCCGATGCATACTGTTATGTGATGGTCGTTCCTCTCAGCGAAAACCCGTTTGCAATTCTTACTTTCATTGCCGCGCCCGCAGTGTTCACCAACGCATCGTCTGTGCTGGCGCTCGGCACCGGTAACCGTCTGGCACGCGTGGTGGACCGCACGCGAACTCTGGTAAAAGATGTCCGCGGAGCGGATACTTCTGATCCGACCGTGAAAATGTGGGCCAGCCATCTCAGCCGCATGGAAAGACGCGGCGCCTTGCTGGTAAAAGCCATGAGTTTCTTTTACGCTGCGGTGGGATCTTTTGCCGGCGCCAGCTTGATTTCAATTCTTGGCGCAACTCTGGCCGCTTCACCTTACCGGCTACCCTTTGAACTGGTGGCGGGCATCGGAGTGATTGCCGGTGCAGGCGGGTTCCTGGGTTTGGTATTGGGCTGCATTCTACTGGTGCGCGAAACCCGGATTGCCCTGGCCATCATTGTGGAAGAAGCCGAAATGGCCAAGACCTGGATGAAATAGTCCACGCGCTTTTGCGACAACGAGATCCCATCTCAGTGGCGACAAGGCTCATTCACTGAACTACGGACGCTCCAAACTGTCCCCAGATACTAAGGAAATACTGAAAAACTGGCATCCAGATGGTAAATAAGGCCCGTATTTCACCTTAGAAGCGGCCTTTTTTTGAGCCCACACTCTGCTCTTATCTGTTTGCAGAATAACTACTTAGATAGAAAACGCCAAAATTTCCACAGGCCCTAGATAAGCGCTCTCCAAGTAACGCAAGGCACGGTACTTAGGGTATATGGCCTAGGGTAAAACGACGCCGAATAATATGAAATGACGTCCAAAGAACCAGTCAGGCAATTGTCTGATTGGGCAATTTGAGAGTGGACGTCATATCCGCCGGCACACAAGACTTTAATCAGTGGCCGGTGAGAGAAAGGTTCTCCGCCTATGACACTGAACATCACTCTTGCACTTGCAATATTAGTGGGGGCCCTGTGGTTCCCGAAGCCCGGCAGCGCAGGCGCTGCTCCGCCGCCGCCGCCGCCGGTGCCGCATGGCCGCCCAGCGGCCTGGTAGGAGTCAATGAAGGAATTCGCTTTTGGCGTGTACGCCTTATGGTTCACGGGCCTGGCACTGGAAGTCCTGGCGTGCTGGGCCGTGGTCAAAAAAGGCTACTGGAGCCACTGGAAAGCCTTTAGCTGGTACCTGTTTTACATGCTCACCCAGAACCTGGCGCTCTTCCTGATGTCGTTCTGGATCGGCAGAAAAACGTACATAATAGCGTACGCCGTCACCGACTTCCTTGAAGTCGTCTTGCTCAGCCTGGTCGTGCTGGAAATCCTGGTTAAGGTACTGGAACCGGTAGACGTGTTGCCGGCCCGGATCGTGGCGCGGGCGGCGTTCTGGGCTGTGTTCGGCATATCCATTGCTGTTGCGTTGTCGGTTTTCATCCCTAACCAAGAGACCGAAATCCTGATCGCCCTTCCTCTCGCGGTGGAACGCACGATTTTCCTGGCAGACTCTATTCTGCTCTGGGTTCTTCTGTTTCAAGCCAAGGCACTGGGGATCAGTTGGAAGTCTTCCGTGGCGGAAATCGCCATTGGGTTTGTTTTGTACCTAACGGTGCAAGCGACCACGCGCTTCATGATCATCACCTACAACACATCGTACGCGGTGAATGTGGCCGCTGGCGTGGGACAGTTTGCCTACCTGATTTCACTGGGCAGTTGGATTTGGACCATGGTTAACCGTGACCCTGCCGCCGCCACCCGGCCTTCCGCGGAAACGGTTGCCCGCATGAAGCAACTTTCTTCTGACTACGACGCTGTCCCCAAAGAACGTATCTTTGCCGCGGTAGGCATACGGGTTCATCGTCCCGACCAGCAAGAAGACGACGACGACGATATTCTCCTGCACGAACCCGAGCCGGTGGCTACCCAGTCACGACGTATGGGCCTGAAGTAGTCGAATACCACATTTGCAGGGTCATCCTTATTGCAGGGTCGCATTTTTTTGCCGGATCACCTTTTTGAAGGATCCTGAATCCTGCCTTTCCATTCTCCGCCGCGGCCCATGGCGTATTTGAGCGCCGAGTGAACCGTGGCCCCCATATAAAAGGCTGCCACCAGTGGCAGCGCCAACGCCCAAAGCGGACTCAGCCGGTAGAACCGGATGACCGGCCCATAGCAGATCGCCATCAAGAGCCAGGCCGCTCCGCCCAGCAGGGCGGGAACCAGTTTGTGGATGAGCAGCAGTAACGGCGGTCCGGCATAAATGAGGGCCATTCCGGCGACCGAGCCGATCAAGAGCAGCCATGAATGCCGCAACTGGTTAAAGGCGCTGCGCGAAATCATCTTGCCAATTTCGGCGAACGTCCCATAAGGACGAATGCTGGCTGTCTCCGTGGCCAACCCGATCCAGACGCTTCCACCGGACTGTTTCACTCGTCTGGCCAGCGCGCAATCGTCAATCACTTCCGCGCGGATGGCGGCGATCCCTCCCGCACGCTCCAAGGCTTCACGCCGAATAAGAATGCTGCCCCCGGCAGCCCCCGCGGTCTTGCGACGCTGGTCGGCAATCCAGGCCGGCGGATAAAGCATAAAAAAGAAAAACACAAACGCGGGAATCAGGGCCTTTTCCGCAAACGACTGACAATGAAGCCGGACCATGAATGAGGCCATGTCATACGGTCCTTCCGTGGCGATTCCGGCCAGAGTAGCCACGCTCGCCGGCGAATGTTCAATGTCGGCATCAGTGAGCAAGTAAAAATCAGGATGCAAAGCCGCCGCGTGTTCCACGCCTTGCTGCACCGCCCACAGTTTCCCCGACCATCCTGGTTCCAGCGGCTTGCCGGCGAGTACGGTGAGTAGTTCCGATTTGCCCATAGCTGCTGCCGCACTTCGCGCAACGTCGGCGGTGCCGTCTGAGCTGCCGTCGTCAACCAAGACCACTCTTAGTTGAACGCCGCGTTGCCGCAACAAAGAAGCAACACACCTTCCCACCACGTCTGCCTCATCTCGTGCGGGAACCACGGCCACTACCGTGGCCTGGCCTGCATCCAGATTCACGTCCGGCGGCATGAGCCGACGGACGCGCCAGAAACCGCCATGCGCCAGCAACATATACAGCCAAGCGGCCAGACCGATCGTCCCGGCAAGTATGAGCATGAGCGTCTATTGTACGAAGCCGGAAGAAGTTTGAATGAAGAAGCGGAAAGGAAAAGCTAGCGCGAAAAGGCCGGACAACCGGCTTCTTTATCACGGTTTCTCCTGTTTACTTGACCGCCTAAAGTCAGTAACCTTGCTGAAGAAGCGTCCGGGCCGCAACCGGTCGCGTTTTTGTGAAGGATTCGGGCGCTTGCGTTTGTGTGCCCGAGGAGAAGGGATCCACGCAGATGAACGGACAAGCCCGAGAAACCGTTGCCCACAGAATCTGTCCTTTTTGCGAAGCGTGCTGTGGCCTGGAACTGACCATGGCCGGCGACAAAATCACCAAGGTCCGTGGGCACGCCGCGGACGTGTTTAGCGGCGGATATGTTTGCCCCAAAGCCGTTGGTCTGAAAGATCTGCACGAAGATCCTGACCGCTTGCGCCAACCGCTGATCAAACGCGACGGCCGGTTCGTTGAAGCCACCTGGGAAGAAGCTTTCGCGGAAATCGAACGCCGCCTGCCGCGCATCCTGCAGACGCACGGGAAAGATGCCTGCGGAATTGTGCTGGGCAATCCCGTTGCCCATAAAATCGGCTTGTTGCTGTACGCCGCACGCCTCGCGCGGGCGATGGGCACGCAGAACCTTTTCTCCGCTTCCACGCTCGACCAGATGCCCAAGCATCTTTCTTCAGGACTGATGTTCGGTGACTGGTTGTCCATCCCCGTGCCGGACATTGAGCGCACCGACTTCCTGCTGGTACTGGGCGCTAATCCCGTGGTCTCCAACGGCAGCCTGTGGACGGTGCCTAATTTCCGCGGCAAAGCTAAAGCCTTGCGCGCTCGCGGCGGGAAGATGATCGTCGTTGATCCACGGCGCACGGACACCGCAAAAGCCGCCGATCAGCACGTGTTTATCCGTCCTGGCGGCGACGTCTTTTTCCTGCTGGGCATGGCACACACTTTGTTTGAAGAAAAATTGATCAAGCTGGGGAGAGTGGGCCAATACGTGACCGGCGTGGACGAAGTGAGAGCGGCGGTCCAGGAATTTTCTCCTGAGCGCGTTGCCGCGCGCTGCGGAATTGCAGCAGGCACAATTCGCGATCTGGCACGTCAACTTGCCGCGGCGAAACACGCTGCCGTCTATGGCCGGGTTGGCACGTGCACACAGGAATACGGCACTCTGTGCAGCTGGCTGGTGGACGTTCTGAACATCCTTACCGGGAATTTTGACGAACCTGGCGGGGCCATGTTCCCCAAAGCGCCGGCGCTGGCCGTAAACACTCTGGGTAAACCCGGACACGGCCGTGGCGTGGTCACCGGCCGCCGCAAGAGCCGCGTATCAGGCGCGGCGGAAGTGTTCGGAGAATTTCCCATCGGCTGCATAGCAGAAGAAGTGGAAACTCCCGGCGAAGGCCAGATTAAAGCGCTCATTACGGTGGGCAGCAACCCGGTGCTGTCCGCGCCCAACGGCGCGCGCCTTTCCACCGCGCTGGAAAAACTGGATTTCATGATCAGCCTGGACATTTACCTGAACGAAACCACGCGCCATGCTGACGTGATTTTGCCGGGACCTTCACCCCTGGAAGACAGTCATTATGACGTTGCTTTCTCGCAGCTTTCGTATCGCAACCATGCGCGTTACAGCAGTCCGGTTCTGCCGCGAACGGCCGGTCAACCGGACGAATGGGAAACCTTGGCGCGCCTGACGGGCATTGTGATGGGCCGCGGAGCCAAGGTTGACATTGATCAGCTTGATGATGAGCTCACCAAGGAAGACGTGCAGCGGATGGCCGGTCCCATGGCGGGCGCAGTTCTTAAGGCGGTTGCCCCGCGGCGCGGTCCGGAACGCCTGCTTGACCTGGGATTGCGCGCCGGTCCCTACGGCGATCAATTTGGCCTAAAGAGTTCCGGGCTCAACCTGGACAAAGTCATGGCTGCTGAAGGCGGCATTGATCTGGGGCCGCTGTCGCCGCGTGTACCGGAAGTGCTGCGCACACCTTCAGGAAAGATCGAATTGGCTCCGCCCATGCTTCTGGCGGACCTAAAACGCGCTGCCGCGGACATGAACAAGCCCGCTGCTGAATTGGTGATCATTGGACGGCGTCAGCTGCACTCCAACAACAGCTGGATGCACAATCTGCCGGTACTGGCCAAGAGCGGCAGTTGCACTGCTCTGGTGAATCCCAGTGACGCTCAGCGTCTGGGCTTGAACAGCGGCGGCAAGGCCCGCATCACCAGCAACAAGGGTTCGGTCGAGGCGGAGATTGAAGTCAGTGATGACATGATGCCCGGCGTGGTCAGCCTGCCCCATGGCTGGGGACACAACCTGCCGGGCGCAAGGCTCACAGTTGCAGCCTCGATTCCGGGAACCAACCTGAACGCCCTGCTGGACGAGAATCAGCGCGATCCTCTATCTGGCGACCAGGTCCTCAGCGGCATGCCGATTCAGATGACGCCGTTAGAGTAACATCTCGCATCTTTAAATTTTCCGACAAAAATTTTCCGACAAACTCCCGCACAAAAAGATCCGGGGCCCGTTAAGGCCCCGGATCTTCTTTACCGCTTGATCGCTGCTACCGCTCGTTATTGAACGTTGACGTTTACGTCATCGATCACGAACGAGGTTTGCAGGCTGGAGTCTTCCACGCCGTTGAACTTGAGCGTTACGGTCTTACCAATGAAGGCGTTCATGCTGAACGTCCTCTGGGTATAACCGGCCGCCTTGTTCAGGTTGGAGAACGTGCCCAAGGTTGTGGTGACGCCGCCGCTGATCACCTGGACGGACAGAACGTCAAAGGCCGTCGTGGTGGTGGTTTCAGCGGTGTCAATGTGCAACCAGAAGGTCAGAGTCGCCGAGGTTGCCGTGGATGGAATGGTGATGGTCTGGCTGGCGGAATCGGTGTGCGTGGTTCCGTAACCGTCAAGCCAAGCATCTTTCGCTCCGCTGTGCGGCGGTTCCGACGCTGACGTGTTGAGCACGCCGGCGGTCAGGGTCCACGGAGTAGCGGTTGCGTTTTCAAATCCCGGGTTGACGATCAGCTGCTGCGCCGTCGCGGATGAGCTGATGGTCAGCGAGATGGTGGTGGTATGGGTCAGCGCGCCGGAAACTCCGGTGACGGTGATTGTGCTGGTGCCAATGGTCGCCGTTGCGCTGGCCGTAAAGGTCATCACGCTGGTGCCAGTGGTCGGGTTGGTTCCGAACGCCGCGGTCACGCCACTAGGCAGGGCCGAGTTCGAAAGCGTTACCGATCCGGTGAAGCCACCCGAAGGCGTAACCGTAATCGTGCTGGCGCCGTTAGTGCCTTGTTTCACCGTCAAGCTGGCCGGTGAAGCAGACAGCGAGAAGTTCGGGGCCGCCACGGCGCTGATGGTCAACGCGACGCTGGTGGTGTGGGTGAGCGCACCGGACACGCCAGTGATGGTGATCGTGCTGGTGCCGGTGGTCGCGGTGGCGCTGGCCGTAAAGGTCACAACGCTGGTGCCGGTAGTCGGGTTCGTGCCATACGTGGCTGTTACGCCGGCAGGCAGAGCCGAATTCGAAAGCGTGACGGAACCGGTGAAGCCGCCCGAAGGCGTAACCGTAACCGTGCTATTGCCGCTGGTGCCCTGGCTCACGTTCAAGCTGGCCGGTGAAGCTGATAGCGTGAAGTTGGGCGTGTTTGCCGGCGGGTAAGTGACGCAATTGTTCGCGGCATTGGAGAATTCCAACTGGATGGTGTACGCGGTACCGTTAGCGGTGTACGAAGCTTGCTGGCCGTTGCAAATGTCGCCGATTTCGCCGTTGGTCTGGTCATACCAAGCCAGAGGAGGAGCAAAGGTCGTCGCGATACCTACGAACGCGTCGGTCATCGCTTCGACCAATTCGTGGCTGGTCACCGAGGTGTAGTTTCCAAACACCGAGGATGTACCGCACCCCGTGGCGCAGCCGCTACCGGCTTGCATATCAGGCATTACACCGTACAGAACATTCTTTCCAGCAAACAGGGTCGATGTGGTGCCGTGATACGCGCAGAAACCGCCGCCGACGCAGCTTGAGGATCCGCCCTGGGAAATGGTCTTTCCCGGAGGGAAGAACGTCATGTACAGCGTGTTCGGGTTGCCCTGAGCATCAAGAAGCGGGGCTGGCAGATGCCCTGCATTGATCTGGGCCAGGATTTCTGACTGAATCTGCGCATCCGTGATGGTGGAACCGTTGTTACCGGCCGCGGGGACAATCTGGAACAGTCCACCGAAGGAGCCGAACCCGAACGTTTGGCCGGTGCCGCCGGAAACGGGCGTGTTGTATTGCTGCATCAGACTGTTGAGTCCGCTGCCGCTACCGGTGATGTCGCCGTAGAACTGGCCCATGGTGGGCGACGCTGTACCGGCAATTTGTGCGTTGTAAGAGCCGCTTCCGTACAGTACCTGCACAACCTGAACGTTGGAGATGATCGGGCCACCAAAGTATGTGAGGTGGGCTCCGGCTGGGGCCGCGAAACCTATCGGTCCGCCCGCGTTGTTGCGCCAGGGTGTACCGTGCATTCTGGGCTGGGGAGAAGCTCCGACAGGGCCATCCTGATTGGGCTGCTGTAAAACCTGCGCCATCACGGGCAGGGTCGCAAAAATTAAGAGGAGAATCACTAACAACGCTTGACCACGCGTAATTCGGGACATTCTTTTGCTCCTTGGCGTTCAGTTATTTTTTTCGCTCTTTGGATAGGAAGCGTTCCGCCGGAAGGTCGGAAGGGTCGAACCCCACGTACAGCGGTTTGGTCACAAATAGTAATTGAAAAGCTCACTGTGAATCACACGAATTTGGGACAAGGCACCATGGTGTGTACCAAAATGGGAAAGTAAGAAATTAGTGAGAAACGAAGAGATTGTTGCCGCTTTAGCTCAGTTTTGCATCGTGGTGTTTTACAAGATTAAGGAAAAGCCTAGAATCACCTGATCCCAGCCAGTTTCCCAAAACAGCTATAGAATGTCCGCCGTAAGACCAAGAAACTAATGCAGACTCATTTGATTACCGGCGCCGCCAGTGGAATCGGCTATGAACTTGCGCGGACCCTGCTGCAACGCGGCGATGCCGTGCTGGCTTGCGATCTCAACCCCGGCCCGCTAGAAAGCCTTCGCGGACACGCGGCTTCGCCCGATCGCTTTCACGCCGCCCAACTCGACGTTCGCGACCCCGCGCAGTGGGAAGCCGCCATGCAGGTTGCCGCCAAACTCTGGCCGCGCATCGATACGGTGATGAACGTTGCCGGCGTGATGCGCGTGAATAATATCGATACCGTCCAGAATTCTGACGTAGACCTGATTCTGGACGTAAACACCAAAGGCGTGATCTTTGGGACGCAAGCGGCGTTTCGCGTGATGCGGCATCAAGCGTACGAAAATGGCCGCGGACACATCATCAACATTGCGTCGCTGGCGGGAATTGCTCCCATCCCAGGCGCGGCGCTCTATACGGCTTCAAAATTCGCGGTTCGCGGATACTCGCTGGCCGTGGCTTTCGAACTCAAGAAGTTTGGCATCGCGCTCACAGCCATTTGTCCGGACGCGGTGGCCACTCCCATGGTGACGCCGTTCGCAAAACAGGCTGAGGCCGCCGTTGTGTTTTCTGGATCGCGCCTTCTCCGGATTGATGAGGTGGTGCGGGCGATTGTGGACCGCGCGCTGGTGGATCGTCCGGTGGAGATAACGCTGCCGCGTTCGCGCGCCGGACTGGCCAAGCTGGCGTCCTGCTTCCCCACGATTGCCAGCTTCTTGTTCTCATCCATGACACGCCGCGGCTTGCGCAATCAAGCCGGCACAGTTGATAACTGAGCGGTGAGGCCGACTTGCGCGCCGAGCCGCTTGCCATGAGTGCGGAAAGCGCATCGAAAGAACCTTTCTCGCCGGCGGCTTGGCGAAGCGACGAGAAACGAAGTCTTAAACCAGTTCCAACTCGATCTTTTTTGCTTCCGCATCCAGCTTGGCGATCTTAAAGCTGCGAATCTGGCCTGCGGTGGAATCGCCGCCTTTGTTCGTATTCGTTGCCGGCGGACCACTCTTCCAGCGGTTTTGCAACATTGATGACAGTGAAGATAAATCCGCTTTGCCCGGCGCAGGCGCTGGTTTTTCTTCCACCTTGGGAGCTTCCACTGGCATCTTGCATGTGGCGTAGACACCTTCACCCAGTTCCACGCGCGCAATTCCGTTGGTCACGCCGGACATGCGTCCGGTCACCATGTCGCCGGATTTGTGTTCGGCAATGTATTCGTCCAGACTGCTCGGCTGCATCTGCTTGATGCCCAGACGCAGACGGCGTTTTTCCATGTCCAGTTCCAGGACTTGCGCTTTCACTACCTGGCCAACCTTCAGCGCTTCCTGCGGATGGTTCAAACGCTTTTCCGCCGTGATG
>Ga0075024_100000020_pt1 | contig 37837 bp, 29 predicted proteins | sample Str013_2_FD_71389 | JGI IMG/M metagenome (GOLD analysis project Ga0075024, IMG submission 71389) | Freshwater sediment microbial communities in response to fracking from Pennsylvania, USA - Straight Creek_MetaG_SC_2013 | ecosystem: Environmental > Aquatic > Freshwater > Creek > Sediment... | reverse complement strand
TTTTAGTGCTTACGGGGATTTTACGATTTGACATTTCAGAAAAAATTTCTAAACTTGTAGCGGATGTTCACAAAACATTATATTTGCCGATTACCCTTTAATATTATGAAAATGAAAAACCTGTCCATGCTTTTAGCAGCCGCCGCCATTTTGTTGGCAAGCTGCGGCAAATCCGGAAAATCCAAAGGTTTGGCCAGCGATGGTCAGCTACACGGAGTCGCCCCCAGTAATAAATACCAGCTTCCCAAGCCTCCGGGCATGGTGTACATCCCACCAGGAACCTTTCATATGGGACCCAGCGATGAGGATATTAACTACGCTTATACAGCCAGAAACAAACAAGTTTCCATCAGTGGCTTTTGGATGGATGCCACAGAAATCACCAATAACGAATACCGCCAGTTTACCAATTGGGTACGCGACTCTACAGCAGCCAAGATGATGGGCTTTGTAAAAAGCGTTGATGGTGTTGATATGGTAGACTGGAAAAAAGCTTCTACCATTAAATGGGGCGATAAAGCAACGACTGAAAAAATTGATCAGCTGATTGTTTCTCCTGAAAACCGCATTTTCGGCAAAAAGGAAATTGACGCCAGCAAATTGATTTATCAGTCTGAAACTTTTAACCTGAAAGAAGCTTCAAAAAGGGAAAATGCGGGTAAACCACGTTCCTCTTTTATTGATAAAAAACCTGTTAGAATCTACCCTGATACATTGGTTTGGATAAGAGACTTCTCTTACTCTTACAATGAGCCAATGACAAAAAGATATTACTCACATCCTGCTACCGGCAACTACCCTGTGGTAGGTGTTAACTGGGTACAGGCAACCGCTTTCTGCGAGTGGAGAACCCATTACTTGAATGCATTCCTCGAATCAAAGAAAAGGTCACAGGAATCTGATTTCCGTTTGCCTACAGAAGCAGAATGGGAATATGCAGCCCGTGGCGGCCGTTCACAATCTATGTTTCCCTGGGGTAACTATTACCTGAGAAACAAAAAAGGTTGCTTACTGGCCAATTTCAAACCAGGCCGTGGTAACTATCCGGAAGATGGCGGTTTCTATACCGTGCGTGCCGATGGTTACTGGCCCAATGATTTCGGTCTGTATTGCATGGCAGGTAACGTAGCAGAGTGGACTTCTTCTCTTTATTATGAAGGTGGCTATAATTTCCAGCACGATATGAACCCGGATATCCGTTACAACGCAAAGGATTCTGATCCTCCGCGTATGAAAAGGAAAGTAATTCGTGGTGGTAGCTGGAAAGACGTAGGTTATTTCCTTCAAACCGGTACACGTGCATACGAATACCAGGACACTGCTAAGTCTTATATTGGTTTCCGCACCGTGATTGACTTACCATCAACACAGGGCAAACACTAATATTTTTTAACACGACTGAAACAAAATTTTTTACTGATAATGCCGTTTATCAATTGATTTTATAAATCAACATTATATTCTTTTCTCTAAAACCCGTTTAAAAAAACTCTAAAAAACACGAAAACTATGGCTGGAGTAAGCAAATCAACAGACAAACTAGTAAATGTATTTGTATGCGTAGGCGCTGCAGTGGTAATCTTTGGTGCATGGGCTAAAATCCTTCACCTGACATTTGCTAACCAGATGCTGACCATTGGTCTTTTAACAGAAGCAGCAATCTTCTTAATCTATGCTTTTTTACCGCCTCCCGGCCAGGAAATGGCTGCATTGGCAGAAGCACTTCCTAAAATGAGCAATTCAAACGGCACTCCCTCTTTGGATGCGATGAATAAAATGATGAACGAAGCAGACATTACACCTGCTAACCTGAAAAAATTAAGCGAAGGCTTCCAGAAATTTGGTTCTTCAGTTAACCAGATTAAAGATGTATCTGAAGTGGTAACCGCTACTTCTGAGTACACTGCTAAAACAAAAGAAGCCACCGGCGCTCTTGGTTTAATGAAAGAAGCGTATACAAAGTCTGCTGCAACCATGCAGTCTTTCAATGATGCTTCAGAATCTACCAAACAGTTTCATGGCCAGGTACAGGTATTAACTAAAAACCTGGGTTCATTGAACACTATTTATGAGCTGGAATTACAGGATACCAACAACCACTTAAAGGCAATGAACAACTTCTACAGCAACCTGGCAACCGCCTCACAAGCCATGCAGGGCAGCGTAGCAGATGCCAAGAAAACACAGGAGCAGATTGCTGTACTGGCTAAAAACCTCAGCAGCCTGAACCAGGTATATGGTAATATGTTAAGTGCCATGCAGGGTAAACAGTAATTAAACAGGATAGAGAAAAGAACAGTTTACGTGTTTCATTCAATATCCGGTACCCTTTAAAACTTAATGAAAAACCTGATTTAATTAAATTTAATTCACTCACCCATGTCTTTACCAAAAGAGCCCCGGCAGAAGATGATCAATATGATGTATTTGGTGCTAACAGCATTGCTGGCACTAAACGTATCAAATGAAGTATTGGAAGCCTTCAAGACCGTAGATAAGAGTATAACAACATCAAATAAAGCACTCGACACTAAAAATGGCGTTATTTATGATGCCTTTAAAACAGAATTAGGCGATGCGCAAACCAAAGCGAAAGCGGAAGTTTGGGCGCCCAAAGCCGATAAGGTTAAATCTTTGTCTGCTGAAATGAGCAGCTATCTTCAGAGTATGAAACTCAGACTGAAACAAGAGTCTGGCCTGAAGAAAGACGATCCCAAAGGTAGCGAAGGCGATTACAAAGAAGATGATTTGGACGCAGCAACCCGTTTGTTTGCTCCGGATAAATTTGAAACAGGAGAAGGTAAAAATATGTACGATAAGCTGACTGCTTATAAAAAGCAAGTGCTTGATGTATTAAATCCTGAAGAATTCAAAGACAATCCGGATTTACAGAAAAAAATTATGCTTAAGAAAGCAGAGTTTCAAAAAACACTGCCGCTGGATATGAGCGTTCCTGAAAAAGCACATGCTGAAAAAACAGGTAATGATCCCAAAGACTGGACTTACAGTTATTTTCACATGACGCCAACCATTGCTTCATTAACCATCCTCAGCAAGTTTGAGAATGATGTAAAAAACTCTGAAGCACAGTTGGTGGATTATATCCATTCTCAGGTAGGCCAGGTGAAAGTTGTCTACAACAAATTTGCCGCCATTGCACAAGCCAACAGAACGTATGCAATGCCTGGTGATGAAATTGAAATTAAAGCCGGTATTGGCGCTTTCAGCGATGCTGCACAACCCAACATAACTATTAATGGTCAGCACATGTCATTAAGCGATGGTTTGGCATCTTTTAAAACAACTGCAAGCGGCGCTGGTGAGCATTCAGTAGCTGTGAAGATTGAATACACCACACCGGATGGTAAACATGAAACCAAAGATGAAATTGTAAAATATACAGTTGGTACACCTTCAGGTGCTTCTATGTTCCTTGAAAAAATGAACGTGGTTTACCTGGATGTAGAAAACCCTGTAACTATTTCTGCAGGTTCTGGTGGTAAGGAAAAGATGAATGTATCGTTTACCAATGGTACCATTACCGGTGCTGGTGGCGACCGTTTCAACATCATTCCAACTACACAGGGTCTTGGTAAAGTAAACATCACTGTAAATGGTAAAACAACACCGTTTGAGGTTCGTTGCAAAAACTTACCAAACCCCGGTATTGAAGTAGCAGGTATTGCAAGTGGCGCTATCTCTTCTTCATTGTTCAAATCGCAGGGTGGTTTGATAGCGAAACTGAAAGATTCAGAATTCAATTTCCCTTATACCATCCTTAGCTACCAGGTGGGTGCAAAAAACCCCAGCGGTGTGGTGCAGGAAGTTTCAATTGACGGTCCACGTTGGTCTGCAGCTGAAAACCTGATTAAAGCACAGGCTCCTGGTTCTGTAGTGTATTTCGACAAAATAAAAGTAAAAGGTCCGGGTGGTAAAACAAGGTCCATTGATGGCACCTATTATTCCCTTAAATAATAGCAATTATAATCAAGATAAACGTTGAAGCAATGAAAAACCGCATTATTAAACTGTGTCTTTTGGTAACTGTACTGGCTGTATTTGCAGGCAACGCAGACGCGCAGACCAATGGTAAAAAGCGTACTTCCAAAAAAAGAACTACCGCCAAGAAATCCACCAATAAGAATGCGGGCAATGCAAAGGCTACCATAGCATTACCGGCCAAAGACACTACAAAGCCAGTAGCGCCGGAACCAGAGTTAAACCTCGGCGTTATTAAGAAAAGTCTTCGTAATGATGATGCGGTTGAACGCAACCTGGTAAAGGAAAGATCTCCGCTTCCGTATGAGCATATCCGTGAGGATGATGCCGTTTACAGGCAGCGTTTGTGGAGAGAAATCGACGTTCACGAAAAAATGAATTTGCCTTTTGTTTATAAAGCAGATGGCGATAATGGCAACCAGCGTTTTGTTATCATTCTGCTGAATGCTATCAAAAGCGGCGAAATAACAGCTTTTGATGCAATGGACGACAGGTTTACAACGCCTTTGCCTTTCGGTGCTATTGCCCGTAAGTTGATAGGCGAACCTGAAGTAAAACAAATTCCTGACTGGGCAAAAGATCCAACTGGTGCAACCATGAAGGATACTACCATTACCCAGGAATTTGATCCCAATGCAATAGAAAAATTCTGGATCAAAGAAGACGTAATTTTTGACAAAGAGTCTTCCCGTTTGCATACACGCATTTTGGGTATCGCACCCATGCTTACTGTAAAAAATCCTGACGGGTCTTTCAGGTATGTAACCCCTTTATTCTGGGTTTACTATCCCGATCTGCGCCCCATGCTGGCCAAGTTTGAAGCCTACAACGGCAAAAACTTTGGCGCCCGTTTAAGCTGGGAAGAGATGTTTGAAAGCCGCATGTTCGCCAGCCGTATCATTAAATCTACCGTAGAAAACCCCAATGATTTGTTCATTGAAGGCTACGTGAAGGATCCGATTTTGCGCCTGCTGGAAGGAGATAATATCAAAGAGAAGATCTTCAACTACGAACAGGACCTCTGGTCATACTAAGCAGTCAGAAACACCTGATTATAAAAGAAAAGGCATCGTATTTTTACGATGCCTTTTTGTATTTTGATCCAAACCACCGGCTCAATATTACTGCTTACAAAGAGTAAAAAAATACCCTTAAACGGGTATTGGATTGTGAAATATGTTTGCTATTTTTACAACGGTTTTTCATAGGATATTGGATTTTAAAAACGGGGCTGGATTTTTATCCTGGCCCCTTTGTTTTTTCAGCGAAGTAATTGCTGATAATTACAGCCCGGGATAGCCCGGCAATTTTTGCCACTTCCCCCTGCTCCGCCTCCTGCACCCTTTTTACTGATTTGAACTCTTTTAACAGCGAATCTGCTGTCGCCTTTCCAATCCCCTTAATGCTTTCCAACTCATTTTTAAAAGTGCCTTTGCTGCGCTGGCTGCGGTGAAAAGTAATTCCAAAACGGTGTACCTCATCGCGTATGCGCCTGATCAATTTAAGGCTGTCGCTGTTATAGGGCAGTTTCAGCGATTGCTGGTCTCCCTGGAAAAACAATTCTTCCTCATTTTTGGCCAGGCCCACCAGGGTCATTTTACCAGATAAACCAAGTTCAACAATGCTTTCACCTGCAGCGCTTAGCTGGCCTTTTCCACCATCTATGATTACCAGTTGCGGCAATGGCTGTTCTTCCTCTTTTAAGCGCTTGTATCGCCTGTAAACCACTTCTTTCATAGTGGCAAAGTCGTTGATGCCTTCTACCGTTTTTACATTAAAATGCCGGTAGTCTTTTTTACTGGGTACCCCATCTTTAAAACACACCATTGCAGAAACCGGGTAACTGCCCTGGAAATTGGAATTATCGAAACATTCAATGTGCACAGGCAGTTCGGAAAGTTGCAGTTCTTCCTGCAATTTGTACAATACCTGCTTCCGATCCATATCCGATTTGCCTTCCAGCTGCAATGTTCTTTTCTTTTTGATCTCTTCTTTGAAATAGTCCACGTTCTTCGCCGAAAGCTCCAGCAACTTTTTTTTGTCGCCCCCCTTTGGCAGGGTGATGACAATGCCCGGTTCCGGATAGTCGATGGCTACGGGTACAATGATTTCTGCCGAATGGCTGTTAAAAGTTTGCCGTAATTGTGCGATGGCAAAAGACAGCACTTCTGCATCTTCTTCATCCAGGTGGGTTTGCAACTGAATGGTATGGGTTTGCACAATGGTGCCGTTTTGTATGATCAGGTAATTGACATAGGCAATATCGCCTTCCTTTAAAATGGAAAAAACATCCACATTGCCCAGATGTTTGCTTACAATCACCGATTTTGACTGGTAGTTTTCTACATGCTCCAGTTTTTTCCTGGTTACTTCCGCCCTTTCAAACTGCAGGGCTTCTGCAAAACCCGTCATCTCTTTTTTGTACTGCTGAATAACCGGTGAAAGGTTGCCCTTCAGCAAACTTCTTAAACGCTGCAAGCCTTCCTGGTAATCATCCGTTGTTTGCAATCCCTCGCAGGGACCCTTGCAGTTGCCCAGGTGGTATTCAAGGCATACTTTAAATTTTCCTTTCCGGATATTCGGTTCACTGAGGTTTAGCTTGCAGGTGCGCAGCTGTATGTTTTGTTTGATAAAATTCAACAATTCCCGCACTTTGCCTACCGATGTAAATGGACCCAGGTATTCTGATCCATCGTTGATTTTTTTTCGGGTGAGAAACACCCTGGGGAAGGCTTCTTTTTTGATGACAATGTAGGGAAAACTTTTATCGTCTTTAAGGTCGATATTGTACTTTGGCTGAAACTCTTTTATCAGCGAATTTTCAAGAAAGAGGGCATCCTGTTCAGAATCAACAATGGTAAATTCTATGTGGTTGATGTGCTTTACCAGCTCATGTGTTTTGTAGCTGGTAAATGTTTTGCTGAAATAGGAACTCACCCTTTTGCGCAGGCTCTTGGCCTTGCCCACATAAATCAGCTCCTTGTTTTTATTAAAGTATTTGTAGATGCCCGGGTTTACCGGTATCGTATGTGCAATCTGCTGAAATTCCTGCGCCGTCATGAATAGGTTGAATGATTTTTTTCGTGAGACCTGAATCGTGATACGGGTGTGACTGTCGTTTCACGGTTAGTAATCCCAGGTGATCTTTATTTGCTCAAGCGGTAGTTTTTTTCCCTTTACCTGCTTTTCGGTAATTACCTGGAGGTTCTTGTCGGTTTTCCAATAGAGTTTCTGGTTAATCAGGGTGTCATTTATATGGAAGGCTTTCTCCATATAAATACCCGTTATCTTATCATTTTTATCCGGGTCGGGTTTTATATAAATGTTTATCTTTTGTATGGTTTGTGCAGTATCTGTTGTAGAAAATATTAAAGTTACCGAAGGCACACTCTGGTCTGCAATACTGGTTTCTTTATAAAATTTCTTTATGGCCGGGTCATTGATATCCGGCTGCCTGAAATGCTGGGCCAGTTCGCGCAATTCTTTGTCAGTAGCAACAGATAAAAGGGTATCGTTTTTAATTATAACAGATTTGCTGATGGGAAGTTTAAAAGAGTCAATCATTTTTAACTGGCCGCCAATATAGTCCGGTACCGGAAAAAAATCCTGTGGGGGGGCAATGCTGTCTTTGGCAATGGACTGGTCGGTTGCAGTAGTGGGTTTGGCATTGTTGTTACAGGCCATTAGCACAAGGCCTGAAATGAGTACAAACAGGGTATATTTCATGCGATAAAAATACAATAAAAAAGCCGCTGCAACATGCAGCGGCTTTGCGGAAAATTTTTATTCAATCAGAATGATTTGGTGATGCCAAACTTAATGCCGTATTCGGTCAGGTATTCGCGTACCCGGTATTGATTGCTATAGCTCGACAGCAACTGAGAACGGAACTGGGGTCCTATCTGCCATTTCACGTTACCAGTCTTGTAAGAGATAAAGGCTTCAAAATTGGTGTGTACATTAAAGCCGCGTGCAAGATCCGGGCTTTGGATATAGTTTTTATAATCAGATGAAATGAGGTAACTGGTACTGCTGAGCAGGAAGGTAGGTTGAATACCGCCTGCAACACTGAACTGCAGTTTCTTTTGACCCAGCAATTTAATTTCTATGCCCACCGGGATTGACAGTTGCAAATATTTGTTTTGCAATTGTTCTGGTTCGTACCCGGAGAAATTCCTGATATTGGTATAACCTGAAACCGTATCATGCGATGTAGCGGTATTGAGGGCGATGGAAGCTTTTTCTTTGCTGTATTTAAATGCATCAATATAATACCTGGAATAATTCAATTGTACGCCGGCAAAAATGGTGAGGCTGTTCGACAGTTTGTACTGAATATTGCTTCCCAGTTCAAAACCAGGCGCCGGTTTGTGGTTTACATAACGGTTTACATTATCCGCAAAACCACTCGCAACCGGTACATTGTTTTGTCCCGGGGTATTTACATTCGACAATCTTCTGTAACTAACCGTGGGGCTTGCGTAGTATTGCAAAAAGAATCTTGATGGCTGAACCGTTTGATGCCTTGACGCATTCTCTACCTGGTTAATGGCAGCCGTGCTCTTGCTGGTGCTGTTATTTTTTTCATGCAGCGCCAGGTCTGTTTGCGGTATGGCAAAAACCCGGGCGGCCACGTTATTGCTGTGTATTGCAGGCATTGAAGGAAGTGGATCGTTTTCAATCACCAGATCAGTTTCGGCTGTAGCAATCACCTGCCGGGTTTCATCGGCATTGGCTGCTGATATGGATGCGGGCAGCGTATTGCTGCTGGTACTGTTTCCTAAAGGCGCTTGCGCACTTGTATTTGTATTGTTGCTGCCTGTATTGGATGAATGATTTGCGTTATTGGTGCGGCGTGAAGGGGCTGTTTCAATGCTTACCAGTTTACCCGGAGCAGGGCCGGTAAGCAGCGGTTCGGTATTTTGGTTAAGATCTTTTGCTATCCTGTTATAATTGGAGACCAGTAATTCTTTGCCAACCAGTAAACCCGCACCCATCAGAAACAATGTAAAACCCAATGCCCACCATTTTTTTCTGCCATGTAAGGAACTGTACACATTGTTCCAAACCCTGTCAGATGGATACATTTTGTATTGATCCGATTTCTGTTTCAGAAATTCTTCAAAATCATTATCGTAAATATTCAGGTCCATGTAAGCAAGGGTATTTTATGTACGGATGTTAGTTTTGGTTCTTAAAAGAATATAAAAATAGTACGCTGCTTGTTTATTGGCTAGCTTCCAAAAGACGATAAAAGACCCATCTTTTTTGCTGGTTGCTGCTGAAGAATTTTCTTTTTGATCAGAATATCTTCCAGCATTTGTTTTGCGCGGGTATATTGAGATCTGCTGGTGCTTTCCTCAATATCCAGCATGTTTCCAATCTCACGGTGCGAATACCCTTCAATGGCATACAGGTTTAAAACCGTTCTGTAACCAATCGGCAATATGCGTATACATTCCACCACTTGTTTTGCCTGCACAATGGATGGTACACTTTCCTCTCTCACCTGCATAGCCGTGGCATGAATAATGTCTACGCTTTCATTGAACTTCTTGTTTTTTTTCAGGTTGTTGATACAGGTATGTACAATGATGCGTCTTACCCATCCTTCAAAAGCACCCTGGTTGCGGAAAGTGTGTATTTGTGAAAATACTTTTATAAAACCTTCCTGCAGCATGTCTTCTGCATCTTCCCTGTTGTGGGCAAACCTGTAACAAACCGCCAGCATTTTAGGACTGTACCTGTTGTACAATTCCTTTTGTGCCACGGCATCATTTCGTAAACAACCTTTTAAAATGGATTCCTCTGTCATTGTGGACGTTTGGTAACCCGTAATTTAAGACAATTTTTAATACGGGTTGCTGCTTTGCCGCTACAAATAATTCGGGCGGCTATTTAAAAAAAATCAGTGTTTCCCTTTTTCTTTTAGAAATTCTTCAAACAGATTTGAATGCGTGGAAAATTGGTTAATAAAACGCTCTTTTTTTAGCGAAAGCGTAGTTATTGGGGGGGGTAAAAAAATCAAAAATTATTTGGATTGGCAGCAACTAAAAAAGCCGGGCTTCCATGTTTGGAAGACCGGCCCTGCTGCGCCGGAACCAGGATCTGGCGTTTGAAATACTATTGTTTCTTTTTGGCCAGGCTGTCTGGCGGATATTTCTGCTGCATAGAAGCCCGGATGCCTTCGGCCCAGGCAATAACCACCTGTTTCTGATCGGCAGAAAGAATGGCGTTTTTGTGTATCCAGGTATAACTATTCAGTGGCATTTCTTCTTCTTTTACCTGTTTGATGATTTCATCCATTTTCTTGTATTGACGGCGCAAACTATAGGTCGCAAATTCATCAAAATTGATTTCGCCTTTGCCTTCTTTTACATGGTTATTCATCCACCAGTCTACCGGCTGAATTTTTGAATACCAGGGATATACTGTATTGTTGGAATGACAATCATTGCAACTCACTTCCAGTATTTTCTTAACGTCTTCGGGCATTGGGTTTATGGCTGCAATGTTATTGGCAGGTACGGATGCTGCCATGTTTTTTTTGGGGTGAAAAAACTGGATCAGTACCAGTGCTACCAAAAGAAAAACCAGGATTTTTTTGACCATGTTTAAGGGGATTGTTGGTGAACGATGTATTGATTGCTGAATTAATTTATTAAAATATTGCCGGTCATTTCTTTGGGTATGGGCAATTGCATCATGGTTAAAATGGTAGGCGCCAAATCGCCCAGTTTGCCCGCCTGCAAGGTTCCCTTCCATTCTTTGTCGATAATGAAGAACGGCACAAGGTTTAGTGAATGGGCGGTATTAGGGCTGCCATCATCGTTTACCATATAATCGGCATTGCCATGGTCGGCGGTAAGAAAAACAGTGTATCCGTTGTTTAAGGCAGCGGTTACCACTTTTTCTACGCAGGCATCCACTGTTTCAGCAGCTTTTATCACGGCGCTGAAAACGCCGGTATGGCCCACCATGTCCGTATTTGCGTAGTTGAGGCAGATAAACGAAGGTATTTTGCTTTCAATTTCGGGCAAAATGGAGGCCGTAAGTTCGTTGGCACTCATTTCAGGTTTCAGATCGTAGGTAGCCACTTTGGGAGAAGGCGCCATGATCCTTTTCTCGCCTTCAAAAGGTTTTTCGCGGCCACCGCTGAAAAAGAAGGTAACGTGCGGGTATTTCTCCGTTTCTGCAATACGGATCTGCTGCAGCCCGTTTTGCGCAATCACATCGCCCAGTGTATTTTTAAGGTCATCGTTTTCAAAAACCACGTGCACATTTTTAAACGAATGATCATACTGCGTCATGGTAGTATAATCCAGCTGTAGTTTGTGCATGCCATTGTCTGGAAAGTCTTGCTGGGTCAGCACTTCCGAAATTTCGCGGCAGCGGTCGGTCCGGAAGTTGAAACAAATGACCACATCTCCGTCTTTGATACTGGCCACCGGTTTTTTATCTGCACCGGTAATCACCGTTGGTTTAATGAATTCGTCTGTGATATTGTTATGGTACGATTTTTTGATGGCATCCTGCGCATCGTCCGATTGTTCGCCTTCGCCATTTACCAGCGCATCGTAAGCCAGTTTTACCCGCTCCCAGCGCTTGTCGCGGTCCATGGCAAAATACCGCCCGCTAACAGTAGCAATTTTTCCAACAGACGTTTTTAAATGTGCTTCCAGTTCACCAATAAACCCAAGACCGCTTTTGGGATCGGTATCGCGGCCATCTGTAAACGCATGTATGAATACATTGCTCAGCCCACCGGCTTTGCAAACATCCACCAGGGCCTTTACGTGGTTAATGTGGGAGTGTACGCCGCCATCACTCACCAAACCCAGCAGGTGAAGGGGCTTGTTGCTGGTTTTTGCCAGCCGGATGCTCTGCAGCAGGATTTCATTTTTTGCAAAAGAGCCATCCCGAACGGCCACGTTGATGCGTTGTAATTCCTGGTAAACCACGCGACCGGCGCCCAGGTTAAGGTGGCCTACTTCGCTATTGCCCATTTGTCCGTCGGGCAGGCCCACTGCTTCGCCACAGGTAACCAGGGTAGTATTGGGATATTTTTTGTATAAACTGCTTACAAAAGGAACATTTGCGTTTTGAATTGCATCGGCGGATTTCTTCTGGCCGAGGCCCCATCCATCCATAATAACCAAAATAACTTTTTTCTTTTCCATGGCTTAAAACTACAGATTTTCGATGTAATCGGGGATATCACCATTAAAATCAGCAGTAATAAGCGTTTTTTTTACACATATAGCAAGTTGGCATATTTTTAGTGCTATCCTTCATCTCGCAGTCCAGCCCTTTTGAAACACTCCCGTGGTATGAAAAACTAAAGTAAAGATGTATGAAAAACTATCTGTGGCTTGTATTGCTGTCATTCTCCTTTTTCCTGACTTCGTTCAGTCCCGCTCATGAATACGGAACCGGAATGGAAATTGAAGACGTTGTAGGGGCATTAAAGACCGGTAATGCCACACAATTGTCAAAATATTTTGATATCCGCGTAGACATTACCCTCCCCGACAAAAGTGACAATTACAGCCGTGCCCAGGCAGAGATGATTATCCGTGATTTTTTCAGTTATAACAATGTTCGCAGTTTTGAAATAAAAAACAAAGGCGAAAACAATGGCTCAAAATATTGCATCGGCACATTAAGAACAAAGAATGGTGATTACCGCACGCGGTTGTTTATGAAGCAGAAAGACAGCAGGCAGGTACTGCAGGAAATCGCTTTTCAGTCTGTTGAGTAAAAATATTACCCCTGAAAGACCTAAGGCTTGCGATAAAAATTGCAGGCCTTTTTTGTGCCCCATACTATCAGTATTCAGACAATACATGCTGTTAAGTGCCAATTGCCGGAATACTATATACCGAATAGCTGTACCTGCTTTGGTACCGACTGTCTGAATACCAGATACTGAATACTTCTATCTTTGTTTGATGGACACATTTGATGAACAACTGGCGGTATTAATTGACGCTGCTTTTAAGGAAGATGTAGGCAATGGCGACCATTCCACGCTTTGCTGCATTGCCGCTGATGCAAAGGGAAAAGCCGTTTTAAAAATTAAACAGGAGGGTATACTGGCCGGTTTGGGTATTGCTGAAAAAATATTCCGGTATGCAGCGCCGGACACACAGTTTACCCCCCATAAAAAAGACGGAGACAACATGCATTCTGGTGAAATTGCTTTTGAAGCGGAGACCCGGGTGCATGTAATTTTACAGTGCGAAAGACTGGTCTTAAACTGCATGCAGCGCATGAGCGGCATTGCCACCCTTACCCGGCAATACACCGATAAATTAAAGGGCTACAAGACAAAAATCCTGGACACCCGCAAAACCACACCCAATTTCAGGTTGCTGGAAAAAGAGGCGGTACGCATTGGTGGTGGCGTAAACCACCGGATGGGTTTGTACGATATGATAATGCTGAAAGACAACCATATTGACTATTGCGGCGGCCTGGAACCGGCCATTGAAAAAGCCTGGCAGTATGTACAAACCGTAAAGCCCGGTTTGAAAATAGAAGTGGAAACCAGGGGCATTGAAGATGTAAAAAAGGTATTGGCCATTGGAAAGGTAGACCGCATTATGCTGGACAATTATACGCCAGAACAGGTGTCAGCGGCACTGAAGATTATCAATGGCCGGTTTGAAACCGAGGCCAGCGGTGGCATCAACCTGGATAACCTGGAAGCTTATGCCGCTACCGGTGTTGATTACATCAGTGCAGGCGCTTTAATACACCAGGCAAAGAGTGTAGATTTGAGTTTGAAAGCAGTGATAACCCCGTAGTATTTCTGAAAAATATAAGTCATGTCAAAAAAAAGCAAGCCCGATGCACGCGGCTTTGTGTTTAGCACAGATCCCAATTTTTCATTTGAGGGAAACGATAATGCAGCGGCGGAAACCCTGCCGGCCAAACTGCAAAAGCTGCGGATCCGCCTCGATACAAAACATCGTGCAGGCAAGGCCGTTACCCTGCTGACAGGGTTTATTGGTACAGAAGAAGATCTTGAAACCCTGGGCAAACAACTGAAAAATTATTGCGGCAGCGGTGGTGCTGTTAAAGATGGTGAAATTATTGTACAGGGCGACCATCGCGATAAGGTGCTGCAATGGCTGCTGAAAAACGGCTACTCTTTATCCAAAAAAATATAAGCTTGTTTGTAAACATTCTTGCGGTGCTTTCCGTGCTGTGTATCATTGCAGCAGCCATCAGCTTTGTTTTGTATGGCAGGGCAAGAATGAAAGAACAGGAAGAACAGGAAAAATTCTACCTGAAGCTGCACTACAGCTGCCTGGGCATTTTATTTGCCATCGGAATTGTCTTTATGTTTTTTATGGTAGAAACAGCCACCTGATAAATTTTCTGGTCATGGTCAAATTTCTTTGCACTCATCTCCATCTTCAGCCCCTCATTCTCCGTCGGCCGGCTCATTTTTAATATAACTCAATGCACCACTTGGACACTTGTCTATCTGTGCCATAATGGTGGCGGTATCGGCTGCGTCGGCTACAATCCAGGGTTTTCTTGCGGGGTCAAATACATCGCGCAGACCGTGCCAGCAAATTTTGGAATGGATGCAGGCCTCCGGCTTCCAGACAATGGTGATCTCCTTATTGCTGTATTTATGTGTTTTGACTGGCATTTTGTTTTAGCAGAAGTCTGGTTTTTTTAATGTCTGATTCCTTTCAATTACAAATTCTGTATAATCAAAGGCTTTCTTTATTTTAAATGGCTGATCGAAAAATTATGATGCACAGATGCTTTAACAAATCCGCGTTCAAATACAGCAGCCATCACTCAATCGGCCGTCAGCCAGTTTTTATTGCCCCGCTGCTACGCTGTACGATCTTTTATCGCCCCACATATTCAATAACTCGGAAGAACAGATTTTAAAATTGCCGCTCAGGCTGATGTAGAGACCCAGTATGTCCTGCTGGCTGAGTGGTTCACCGTCCAGCGACTCAAACCGCACATTGTACACGTTTACCAGGTTCGTGTATACGGAACCGGTAGGCCATACCTGGGTGCCGCGGTTGCTGATGTTTACCAGTTTGAATTTTACACCGGCATGGCGCTGGCATTTTACAGCAATGGCCTGCGGCTGTTCATGGCTGTCGATAAACATGTCCACACCCACAATGCTGTCATCATTGTGTTCTTCATAGCTGAACATCATGGCGTTTTGCGCCAGTTTATAAGGTGTTGGTGTGCCCGGCATATTGGGCAATACCGGTTTCTCATTATTGGCGGGTTTTTTACCCAGGTTGGCAATGATGGCTTCGGCAAATTCGGTAGTGTTTACCGGCTTTATGGATTTATCGCCAAAATCGCCGGTGTGGATGCCGTTTTCCAATGTATACAACAGGGCATTTTCAATGATGCCGGCATTCTCTGTAAGACCCACGTGCATTAGCATGGCAATACCACTCAGAAGCAGCGCCGTGGGGTTGGCAATGTTTTTTCCGGCAATATCCGGTGCTGTACCATGCACCGCTTCAAAAATAGAAATGTGATCACCTACGTTTGCAGACGGCGCAAAGCCCAGTCCGCCTACCAGCCCTGCACACAAATCTGACACAATATCTCCCTGTAAATTGGTCAGCACCACCACATCAAATAAATCTGGGCGGGTTACCAGTTTCATACACAGATCATCCACAATAATATCATCGGCTTTCAGTTCGGGGTATTCTTTGGCCACTTCGTAAAAGCATTCCAGGAACAAGCCGTCCGTAAGTTTCATAATATTGGCCTTGTGGCCGCAACTGATGCGTTTGGCTTTCTTTTGTTTAGCCAGTTCAAATGCATAACGAATTACCTGCATGCTGCCGGGGCGGGTGATAAAGCGGCGGCTGAGTGCCACATCATGGGTAAGCATGTGTTCAATACCGCCGTAGGTATCTTCAATATTTTCGCGCACAATCGTAATGTCAATCGGGATACCTGCTTTGCTGAAAACGGTATCCACGCCATGCAGTGTCTGGAACACCCTTTTATTGGCATAGGTATTCCATGTTTTTCTTGCGGTAACGTTGATGCTTTTAACGCCTTTGCCCTTGGGGGTTTCCATCGGGCCCTTAAACAATAAACCCAAAGATTCAATGGCCTGCTGCGCTTCCGGCGTCATTCCATTCGAAAAACCCTTGTCGAAAACCCATTTGCCCATATCCACAAATTCATACTCCAGCGGCACATTGGTAGCCGAAAAAATTTTTAACACGGCGGCCATAATTTCCGGGCCAATACCATCTCCGTTTGCAACTGCAATTTTCATGTGTAATTATTTAAAGTTTTTTTGGATGAGCTGTTGGGCATTCACTCAGGATAAACCGTGCTGCTGCTGATTAAACAAAGAAGCAACGGCACACCTGGTAACATTCATATGGCAATTTTGCAAAGCACCCGCACGGTAATTAATGCGTCCAAATATAAGCGTAGTCCCCGGCATTTTTGTCAATGGCTTCAACAAAAGTTAGCTGCTCCGCCGGTTTTTTTGTATCTTCCGCTGGCAAACAAAATTTCAATGGTCTCAAAAGTATCCGAAGGCATAGAAATAAGTGTAGAAACTTTCTACCAGCCAGACTACTCCAACCCGTTGCAGTCTGAGTTTATGTTTGCGTACCGCATTTCCATCGAAAACAAGAACAATTTTGCCGTAAAACTCCATCGCCGCCACTGGCAGATTTTTGACAGCAATGGCCAGAACCGCGAAGTAGATGGCGAAGGCGTTGTAGGCGTTCAGCCTACGCTCAACCCCGGAGAAAAATACCAGTATGTGAGCGGCTGCAACCTGCGCACCGAAATGGGCCGCATGATTGGTACCTACCAGATGGAGAACCTCAGCACTAAAAAAATCTTCGAAGTCACCATTCCTTCATTTGAGATGGTGGTGCCATTTAAAAACAATTAATAAGTACTGGTTTTTAATTAAAAAAGCCCCGGAAACTTCCGGAGCTCGTTTTGTGCAAATACAGGCAGGCAATCGTATTGCTAATGTAAGCGTTTTTTTTGTTTATCAACAAATCGTTAATTTTTTTTGCTGTAGCGGGTTTGTATTGCCGCGCTGTTTATGCGCAGATACAGTATATTTGCAGCCTTCATGAATTTGAATGTGTTGCTGGAAGCATTTGGTAAAGATGCCCGCGTTTTTTCTATTGCGGACAGGATTACTATGTCTCAACCACAGCAACTGCACCTCAAAAACCTGCATGGCAGCGCTTCTCAGTTTGTAGTGGCTGCTATTTTTCAGCACCCGGCCTGTGCCCAAATAAACCACCTGGTAGTACTGAACGATGCTGAAGAAGCCGCCTATTTCCACAATACCCTGGAAAACCTGACCAATGCACTGGATCTTTTTTATTTCCCCTCTTCCTTTAAAAATAAAAAGAATTACAAGCTGCTGAATGCATCGCATGTAATGCTGCGTACCGAAGCCCTGACCAAACTAAGCGGCGGCGGCAATAAAAAAATCATTGTAACCTATCCCGAAGCTTTGTTTGAAAAATGTGTGCTGCCAAAAACTTTATCCGAAAACATCATCCGGATAAAAAACGGCGATGTGCTGGACATTGGCAAGCTATTGTTGCAGTTTGATGATTACGGGTTTACCAAAACAGATTTTGTGTACGAGCCCGGCCAGTTTGCCATCCGTGGCGGTATACTGGACATTTATTCGTTTGGCAACGAAAAGCCGTACCGCGTAGAATTGTTTGGCAACGATGTAGACTCCATCCGCATTTTTGATCCGGAAACACAACTGAGCGAACGGAAATTATTGCAGGTGACCATTATCCCCAATGTAGAAACCCAGTTTGAAGACGGCGATAAAGTTTCGTTGCTGGAATTTTTACCAGAGAATACCGCCGTATGGCTGCAGGACTGGGACGTGATCAAAGAAAAATTATTGGTAGAAGAAGAAGACCTGCATTTTTTTATTGAGCTGCAGAAAGAACTGGCGCCGCCTTCCAAAAAAACTGCGGCCGATGATGAGGACAAGCTGGAAAAGAAAAACATTGCACAGGATGATTTTATGCAAGCTGCTGCATTGGAAGAACTGCTCCGGCAGCGGCACCGCATCGAGTTTGGACACCAGCCCTCACAGGCAGCATTATACGAAATTGAATTTCATACCAGGGAACAACCAGCTTTTAACCGGCAGTTCGACCTGCTGATAAAAGATCTGAAAAGCAGGGAGGCCAAACAATATGGCATCTATCTTTTTGCAGAAAATCCCAAACAGCTGGAACGCCTGCACACAATTTTTATTGATTTAAAAGCAGAGATACAACTTACACCCGTACCGGTTTCCATCCACAACGGGTTTATAGACGACGATCTCAAAATTGTCTGCTATACCGATCACCAGATTTTTCAGCGCTATCATAAATACCGGGTAAAGCAGGCTTACAATAAAAACAAAGCGCTTACCTTAAGAACGCTTCGTGAATTGCAGCCCGGCGATTATGTAACCCATATTGACCATGGCGTGGGTGTGTACAGCGGCCTTCAGAAAATAGAAGCCAATGGAAAGCTGCAGGAAGCCGTGCGCATTATTTACAAAGACAGCGATATTCTGTACGTCAATATCAACTCGCTGCATAAAATTGCCAAATTTACAGGTAAGGAAGGTTCTGTACCCAAAGTAAACAAATTAGGCAGCGATGTATGGAACCGGCTGAAAGAAAAGACCAAGACAAAAGTTAAAGAAATTGCTTTTGATCTCATTAAACTGTATGCACAGCGCAAAGCCCAGCACGGCTTTGCCCACCTGCCCGATAATTATATGCAGACCGAGCTGGAAGCTTCATTTATTTATGAAGACACACCAGACCAGAGCAAAGCTTCGGCCGATGTAAAAAAAGACATGGAGTTGCCCGCGCCCATGGACAGGCTGGTGTGCGGCGATGTGGGATTTGGCAAAACAGAAATTGCTGTTCGCGCGGCATTTAAAACCTGCTGCGATAACCGCCAGGCCGTAATCCTGGTGCCTACCACCATCCTGGCATTTCAGCATTATAAAACCTTCAGCGATCGCTTAAAAGACTTCCCCGTAACAGTAGATTATATCAACCGCTTCAAATCATCCAAAGAAAAAAAGGAAACCCTGAAGAAACTGGAAGAAGGAAAAATAGACATTATCATTGGCACCCATGCATTGCTGGGCAAGGAGGTAAAGTTTAAGAACCTGGGCCTGATGGTGATTGATGAAGAACAGAAATTTGGCGTGGCAGCAAAAGAAAAAATAAAAACGCTCCGCACCAATGTAGACTGTCTCACACTAACGGCAACGCCCATTCCAAGAACCCTGCAGTTTAGCCTCATGGGTGCCAGGGATCTCAGCATCATTAATACGCCGCCACCCAACCGGCAGCCCATTCAAACAGAAGTGCAGGTGTTTAATGAAGATTTTATCCGCGATGCCATTTATTATGAAACAGAAAGGGGCGGACAGGTTTTCTTCATTCACAACCGCGTGCACGGACTGGCAGAGATGGCCGGGCTGATACAAGGCCTTTGCCCCGATTTGAGCATCGGCTTTGCACACGGGCAGCTGGAAGGGCATGAACTGGAAGAACGTATCCTTGATTTTATTAACCAGAAATACGATGTGCTGATTTGTACAAATATTGTAGAGAGCGGCGTAGACATTCCGAATGTAAATACCATTATCATCAACAATGCCCACCAGTTTGGACTCAGCGATTTGCACCAGTTGAGAGGCAGGGTGGGCCGCAGCAATAAAAAAGCATTTTGCTATTTACTGGCGCCGCCGGTAAGTACCCTGCCTTCTGATTCGCGCAAAAGATTGCAGACGCTGGAGCAGCACAGCGAACTGGGAAGCGGTTTCCAGATTGCCATGCGCGATTTGGACATACGTGGCGCCGGCAATATGCTGGGTGGTGAACAAAGCGGGTTTATGGCAGAGATTGGTTTTGAAATGTACCAGAAAATACTGGATGAAGCCATTAAGGAATTAAAACGCACTTCTTTCCGGGAAGTGTTTAAAGACGAAATACAAAAGCAGGAAGATTTTGTACAGGATTGTACCATTGATACCGATCTTGAGATACTGATACCGGATAGTTATGTAGAAAGCATCACGGAGAGATTGTCTTTGTATACCCGTCTCGACAATTGTGATACCGAAGAAGAATTGCAGGATTTTCACCGCGAGATAATAGACCGGTTTGGCCCCATACCGGCTCAGGTAGAAGATTTGTTTACCACAGTTCGTTGCCGTAAACTGGCAGTGGAACTGGGTTTTGAAAAGATGAGCCTGAAAGATGAAATATTGCGCTGCTATTTTATCAACCGTCCGGATTCGCCTTATTTTGAATCGGATATTTTTAAGAATACCCTCGATTTTCTACAGAAGCATACCAATAAAGCCAAACTGAAGCAGGCCGGTAAATTATTTTTGCTGGTGGTGAGTGATGTAAAAAGCATGGAAGCGATGCTTTCTTTCCTTCAGCGTATGCATAAAGGCGTTATTGTTCAACCAGAACTTCTTGCTAAATAATTTTTTAACCCTGGCCTGTTTACCACATAGAACACAGGCCCGTAGAAAAGCATGGGGTATTTGTAAACTGTGCAGACGCCGGTTTTTTTTGCCACAGAGGAAGGGGTGGCTTTCGCAGAGGGAAGGCGTATCGAAACGGCAGCATTATTATTCAGGAGAGATTCAAATCCCATTAGTCCTCCCAAATCCAGGTCAGAGTTCCTTCTCCATCACATAATGCGGTATGGTGACTTCGGTAAATTCATCGCCGGTAATTTGATAGCCCTGCTTTTCATAAAAGCCAGCAGCGGTTTTGCGGGCATGCATCAGTAGTTTTTTATAGCCCATATCGCGGGCCAGGTTTTCTGCAAAATTCATCAGTGCCCGGCCAATCCCTTTTCCCTGTACATTGTTCATAACGGCCATTTGCCGCAGCCGGACTGTATTGTCAGCCTGCCTGATCAGCATACAGCAACCCAGTATCCGATCGTCTTCAAATGCGCCAATCAGCACCTCTTCTTTTTCTTTGGCCAATTCTTCGGGGGTAAAACTCAGCCCAAGCGGTTTGCGCAGAATGTCCATGCGCATCTGAACCATTTGCTGGTACTCCTTTGTGCCATGATCTATTATCTTTAAAGCCATGCAGTTAGGTTGTTAAATGTTGGATTGAACCCCAATTTACAAATAAGCAATGACAACTGGTGCAGGAAATGAAAGAAAATCAAATCGTGAGAACCGGGGCTTGCGTTCTGCGTTAACCCCGGATCAATTTTAGCAAACCTAACAGCAATAAAGCTTTTGGAGATCCACTAATGATTGGAGGCTTGGGTTTTGCACAATGTAAATCAGCTATTTGCGTTTTCTCTGCATTGAATACATTATTTTTGACGCATGTGGCCTGTTTGTAAAAAAGAGTTCCGCCAGTTTTTTAGCAGTCTTACGGGTATCATCGCCCTGGCAGTATTCCTGCTGCTCAATGGCCTGTTTCTTTTTGTTTTTCCCGATAGCAATCTGTTGGATTTTGGGTATGCCACCCTCGATAAATTTTTTGATCTGGCACCCTGGATCCTAACCTTTTTGGTGCCCGCTATTACCATGCGCACCCTTTCGGACGAGTTTAAAGGAGGCACTTACGAGATACTACAGACAAAACCACTGGGTTCTGCACAACTGGTGGGCGGCAAATACCTTGGTTGTTTACTCATCATTGTGCTGGCTTTATTGCCTACGCTTTTGTATGCCTACAGCATGCAGTCTTTAAGTGCCGGCAATGCGGGTATTGATGCGGGTGGCATTGCAGGTTCCTATACCGGTCTTTTCTTGCTGGCAGCCGTGTTTACTGCCATCGGCATCTGCTGCAGCAGTTTAACCAGCAATGCGGTAGTGGCTTTTATTGTGAGCGCATTTGCCTGTTTTATTTTATACACTGGTTTTAATGCCATCAGCCGTATGGCGGCACTGGCATCCGGCGCGGGTTATTATATTGAAATGCTGGGCATCGATTTTCATTACCGCAGCATTAGCCGCGGTGTGATAGACAGCCGCGATATCATTTATTTTCTCAGCGTAATAGTTTTCTTTTTGTTGTTTACGCAACGCAACCTTATAAAACGCAGGCCCTGAATGAAAAAATTGCTGGCTACAAAATACGGGTGGATAGTATTGCTTGCCCTGCTGGTGCTGCTGAACTATGCCGCATCTTTTTTAAACCTGCGGGCCGATCTTACCGCCGAAAAAAGGTTTACCCTTTCTACCCCTACCAAAAAAATGCTGAAGCAGCTGGGCGGCCAGGTAAACATCACCGTTTTCCTGGAGGGCGATTTGCCCAAGGATTTTAAAAAACTCAGGAACAGCACCACCGAACTATTGCAGGAATTTAAAGAAGCAGGCAAAAGCAATATCAAATTCAGCTTTGAAAAACCCGGCGCGGGACTGAACGATTCTGCAAAAACAAAATTCCTGGATTCTATTGCTACGCTGGGCATTCACCCCTATACCATCGATGCACAGGTAAATGAAGGCGAAGGAACCGAACAAAGGCAAGTGGTGCCGGGGGCATTGCTGACTTACAAAGATCGTGTACTGGCGGTTGATCTGCTGGCGGGCCAGAGTACAGACCTGGATGAAGGATCCATTAACCGTGCAGAAGCTACGCTGGAATTCAAATTTGCCAATGCCATCAATAAGATTACAAAAGATACGGTACCGCTGGTGGGTTATCTTACCGGCAATGGAGAACCGCTTTCTTACAATGTGTATGATTTAATTGGCAACAACCTGAAACGGAATTATAACCTGCGGATTTTTAACCTCGACAGCTTTGCAGCCATACCGCCATTTTTTAGTGCGATGGTGATTACAAAGCCTTCCGCCAAATTTACCGATGCGCAAAAATTAAAGCTGGATCAATATGTGATGCACGGGGGCAAACTGCTCTGGATGATAGACAACCTCTATGCCGAGATGGACAGCCTGGAGCGTTCTCAAAATGATTTTATTGCTTTTGACCGCGGGCTGAACCTGGAGGATCTGATGTTTAAATATGGGGTACGCATTAACCTGGATTTGGTGGAAGACCTGAACTGCGATGGTTACCCTTCTGTGATTGGCACCGTAGGCGGCAAACCCCAAATAAAAGTATTGCCGTTCAACTATTTTCCGCTGCTGTCTAATTACAATAACCATCCGATTGCCAAAAACCTGGATTATGTAGTGTCGCAATTTCCCAATTCAATTGACACAGTAAAAGCAGACGGCATTCAGAAAACCATTTTACTGGCTACCTCCGATGCCACAAAGATCCTGAGCAGTCCCGCCAAAGTAAGTTTTAACGAACTGGCCACAAAGGCAAATATTGCAGGCTTTAACCAAAAAAATGTACCGGTGGCAGTTTTGCTGGAAGGCAAATTCAAATCCTTGTATGCAAACCGGATTAGTGCGGCAGTGCGTGATACACTGGCGGCCGCAGGAAGTGCTTTTATGCCGCAAAGTAATGCAGATAATAAAATGATTGTAATTGCCGACGGCGATATCGCCCTGAACGCGGTTACCAAAAACGATGGGCCATTGCAAATGGGCATGAACCCCTATACCAAATACAAATATGCCAACAGCGAATTTATTATGAACTGTGTAGAATACCTGGTAGACAATTCGGGCATATTGGAAACACGCAGCAAAGATCTTACACTCCGCCTGCTGGATAAGAAAAAACTGGAAACCGGTAAAACAAAATGGCAGTTGATTAATATTATTGTACCCCTGTTGCTGGTAATAGTATTTGGCGGCCTTTACCAGTTTATGCGCAAAAGAAAGTACAGCAAAGGGTAAAAGGCTTAGTGCTTAATGCCAGTTACTTCTAAATTAGTTACCAGTATCAAAAAACCACAGGCATAAACCTTATACTTTCAACCATTCATCTTTCGCCTTTTGAACTATCTTTAATCAATGAACAGAGAGCAGGTAACTTATCTGGTGTTTGGAATTGCATTGGTGTTGGCGCTGATTTTTGATTTGGGCCTGCTTAGCAAAAAATCTTCCGTTGTATCTACCAAAAAAGCCCTTGTTCAAACCATTTTCTGGGTTTCGTTGGCCTTGGGCTTTGGTGTTTTTCTGGCCTTAGAAAACGGGCATAAGCTGGCGGTAGAATACATCAGCGCATACCTCATGGAGTGGAGCCTGAGCATCGACAATATCTTTGTATTCATCCTCATCTTTACTTTTTTTGGTGTAAAAGAAAAACACTACGCAAGGGTTTTGCTCATCGGTATCCTTATGGCCATTGTGCTGCGTGTTATTTTTATTACCGTGGGCATAGAGCTGGTAGAACGCTTCCGCTGGATATTGTACATCTTTGGCGTAATTCTGGTGATTACCGGTTTTAAAATGTTTACGGCCCAAAAAGATGAAGAGATTGATCTTGAAAAGAACGGCGTTTACAAATTTTTGAAACGCGTATTCCCCATTACCAATGAAGAGCATGGCGTGCAGCTTACCATGATAAAAGACGGCAAACGGTTTTATACCAGGATATTTATCGTCATCATCATGCTGGCCACCATTGATGTATTGTTTGCACTCGATTCCATTCCGGCAGTATTTGCCATTTCGCAGGACAGGCTGGTAATATACACTTCAAATATATTTGCCGTGCTGGGCCTCCGGTCTTTGTTCTTTTTGCTGAAAGGAGCCGTTGATAAATTCAGCCACCTGCAGCAGGGCATTGCCATTGTGCTTATTTTCATTGGGCTGAAGATGCTGGCCGAAATTCCATATATTGATATACATATACCCGTTTACATCTCATTAATTGTAATTGTGGTTTGCCTGGCTGGAGCGATACTATATTCTGTACAGGCAGCAGAAAAAAACGAAGACTAACCTGTAAACAGTTTTATTCACCAATCCTGTTTTGTGTACAGCATCGAACAAATACTCAGCATTGTAAAAGGCCGGTGGCTGCAGCAAGGCAGCGCTGCCAGCATTGAATACCTGTTGCCCGACAGCCGCAAAATATTGTTTCCTGCCAGCTCACTTTTTTTTGCATTGAAAGGGCCACGGCGCGACGGACATGATTTTTTGCCCGAAGCCTATGACAAGGGCCTGAGAAATTTTATTGTTGGCACAGAAGCGGGCATCGCTTTACCGCCGGATGCAAATATCATTCTTGTAAAAGATGTATTGCAGGCATTGCAGGCATTGGCGGCGTATCACCGCAAACAGTTTTCATACCCGGTCATCGGCATCACGGGCAGCAACGGCAAAACCATTGTTAAAGAATGGCTGAATGAATTGCTGCAGGAGAAATTTGCCATTGTACGAAGCCCTAAAAGTTACAACTCGCAGCTTGGCGTACCGTTGAGTGTATGGCAGATGAACAGCCAGCACAACCTGGGTATATTTGAAGCCGGCATATCGCAGGCTGGCGAAATGGACCGGCTGGAAAAAATTATACAGCCTGGCATTGGCATTTTTACCAATATTGGCGAAGCCCACAACGAAGGTTTTTTAAACAGCAAACAAAAAGTAAAAGAAAAACTGCAGTTGTTTAAAAATGTGCAGACGCTTATTTATTGCAGCGATTACCCCGAAATAAACGAAGGCGTGGTGGAACTGTTACAGCGGCTGCGCAACCAGCCCGGCGATAAATTAAACCTGTTTACCTGGAGTACAAAAACAGATGCTACGTTCCGGATTACTTCATTGATGAAAGATGATGCATTTACCTACATAACTGCTTTGTACAAAGACAATGAGCACTCGTTCAAAATTCCTTTTACAGACGATGCTTCGCTGGAAAATGCCATCACCTGTTACTGTACCCTTTTGCAACTGGGTGTGGATAGCCGTTATATAGAAGAGCGGATTCAAAACCTGGCGCCTGTGGCCATGCGGCTTGAACTAAAAAAAGGAATCAACAACTGTTCGGTTATCAATGACAGCTATTCTGCCGATCTCAGTTCACTGAAAATAGCGCTTGATTTTTTAGCCAGGCAACAGCAGCATGCACGCAAAACAATCATTCTTTCTGATATACCGGAAAGCGGTAAAAGTGAAAAAGAGCTCTACCAGACGGTTGCTGCTACTTTGCAGGAAAAAAAAATCAACCGTTTTATTGGCATCGGCCCGCAGTTGCTGAAACACAAAAATATTTTTGAAGCTATTCCGGGGATGGAGACCAGTTTTTATACGGGTACCGATGCATTCAGAAAAGATTTCTATCATTTAAAATTCCAGGGCGAAACCATTTTGCTGAAAGGTGCCCGGATTTTTGAGTTTGAACAATTGCTGCCGCTGCTGGAACAGAAAATTCACCAGACGGTGCTTGAAATCAACCTGAGTTCGGTACTGCACAACCTGCAGCAATACCAGCAGGCGCTGAAACCAAGTACAAGGATAATGGCCATGGTAAAAGCATTTTCTTATGGCAGCGGCAGCTATGAAATTGCCAACCTGCTGCAGTTTCACAAGGCGGATTACCTGGCCGTGGCCTATGCAGATGAGGGTATTGAACTGCGCAAAGGCGGTATCAGTTTGCCGATTATGGTGATGAACCCGGAAGACAATTCTTTTGATGCCCTGGTACAGTTTAACCTGGAACCCGATATCTGGTCGTTTGAACTGCTGCAGGCATTTGATGAATACCTGAAAAAAGAAGGGCTGCAGCAGTTTCCGGTACACATAGAGCTGGAGACGGGGATGAACCGGCTTGGTTTTAATGCAGGCGATATGCCATTGCTGGCTGAAAAACTGCTGAAGGGTTGTTGCAAAGTGCAATCGGTTTTTACACACCTGGCTGCCAGTGAAGACCCGGAGAGCGAAGTGTTCACCCTGCAGCAGGCGGCTACTTATTTTGAAGCCGTGCGTGTTTTAAAGGAAGAGATTCAATATCCTTTTATACAGCACATGGCCAATACAGCCGCCATTCTGCGTTACCCGCAGCTGCAGTTGGATATGGTGCGGCTGGGCATTGGTTTGTACGGCATAGACAGTGCTGCCACCGGGCGGCTGAACCTGAAAGAGGTAACAGCGCTTAAAACCACCATTGCGCAGGTAAAGCATTTAAAAAAAGGGGAAACGATTGGCTATGGCCGGATGGGCGTTGCCGGCAATGATACAGTGATTGCTACGGTAAGACTGGGTTACGCCGATGGATACCCGAGAAGACTGAGTAACGGAAAAGGCAGCATGCTGGTGAATGGAAAACTAGTGCCGGTGATTGGCGTCATTTCTATGGATATGACTATGCTGGACATTACAGGCGCCGGCCAGGTGGAAGAAGGCGACGAAGTGATTGTATACGGGCAGCAACTATCGGTGCAGCAGGTAGCACAATGGGCGCAAACCATTCCCTATGAAATTATGACCGGTATTTCGCAACGCGTAAAGCGGGTGTATTTTGAAGAGTAGTTGCCACCGGACAGTTTTTAATTTAAACTTTTGCCTTTTGCATTTTTAACTTTGCAACATGAAAGTAACCGGTTTTAGTTTTATCAGGAATGCCATAAAATACCAGTACCCCGTAAAGGAATCCATCCTTTCTGTATTGCCATTGGTAGATGAATACATTATCGCGGTGGGTAATTCAGACGATGGCACCCGTGAAATGATTGCCGCCATCCCTTCACCCAAAATAAAAATCATAGATACCATTTGGGACGAAAGCATCCGCACCGGCGGCACCGTACTGGCCGAAGAAACCAACAAGGCCTTTAATGCCCTGCCCGAAGATACGGACTGGGCTTTTTACTTACAGGGCGATGAATGCCTGCATGAAAAAGATTACCCGGCCATCCGCGCAGCAATGGAGAAATACCTGGCAGATAAAAGGGTAGATGGACTCCTGTTTAAATGGCTGCATTTTTATGGCAAGTACAATTATATTGGCACCGGCAGAAGATGGTACCGCAAAGAAATCCGGATCATCCGCAACGATAAAAACATCATCTCCTGGAAGGATGCCCAGGGATTCCGCTTTAAAGATCAACGCAAACTAAAAGTAAAAGAGATAGACGCCCATATTTATCACTATGGCTGGGTAAAACCGCCTAAAGTGTCTCATAAAAAAGGGTTGGTATTCCACTCCATTCACGACCCGGCATTTACGCCCACCCCGGAAGATGAAGAAAAGGAGTTTGATTATTACCGCAATATAGACCGCCTTGATTTGTTTGCCGGCACCCATCCCGCGGCGATGCAGGAAAAAATAAAGCAGGTGGACTGGGAATTTGAGTTTGATACCCGGCAAAGGGGTTTTAAGAACATGAAGCTAAAACACCGCATCAGCCATATCATTGAAGACCTTACCGGCTACCGCCCGGGCGAATACAAGAACTATATAAAAATTTAATCTGCCCCTTTTTTGTCAACAAGCATGGCCAACAGCAACAAATTAAATACCATCCAATTTCTAAGGGCCATTGCTGTTTTATTGGTGGTTCATTGTCATGCAATAGATTTTTGGAACAATTCCAAACAAACCCATTTTTTTTACCTGGAAAATTTTGGGGCCGTGGGGGTTGATATTTTTTTTGTAATCAGCGGCTTTGTTATTACCATCATCTCTTATCAGTATGCAAAAGAAAAGGGCGGGTTTTACTTTTTTCTAAAACGCATTGTTCGCGTGGTACCTGTGTACTGGCTTTTTTCATTTTTTGTGGTGGTTATCGATTACCTGCATTCCGGAAACCTGCATGATAAAAACTCCATTCTTAAAACAATTTTGTTTATTCCATTTCCGTCAGATTACCCTATAATCGTTTCCCCTATTTTATCCCAGGGGTGGACCTTGTCATTTGAGCTGGTGTTTTACAGCGTTGTTTCAATGGCCATGCTGGCAGGTGCTAAACGGTATTTGCAAATCACGGTGTTGTTTTTCCTGGCGTTAGTTTGCATTAATGTTTTTACTAAAAACCAATATGTATACATAAATTTTGCGGGCAGCGGAATTATGCTTGAATTTTTGATGGGGGTTTTGACGGGGGCTGTTTTTTTATCTGGTTTTTATTTCAGCAAAACAGTTTCTGTTATTATTTTTATGACAGGGATTGCTGGATTACTGGCCACTTTGTTTTTTGGTTTTGGAAGTATAAGCCAGGCGCGGTTTACTTTAAACGGACACCTGGCAGTATACCGGAGTATTTTGTGGGGACTGCCTTCTGCTATGCTTGTAGCCGGTTTTGTGATGAGAGAAAAAGCAGGGCCAGTAAAAATTCAACCGGTCTGGATAGGCATTGGCAATGCATCTTATTCCATTTACCTGACACATAATTTCTTCCTTCAATCCATTTACCTGCGTTTTACAAAATGGGATACACAAAAAAAAGTACCACCAGATGTACAATTGCTGATTGCAATGGCAATTGTTGTAGCGGGCGGTTATATTTTTTACCGGCTGCTGGAAAAGCCACTGTTGGGCTGGCTGGGTAAATATGTGAGAAAGGGAATCGGGCGAAGAGCGTCTCCGGGAATACCCGGGCAGATTTAACAACTGGCAGCTTTTCCTGCCCGTCAACTGCCAGCGAAACCATTATATTTGCCAATTAAAAAATAACCGGTGAAGGGAAGAAATATTGTAGTGCTCATACTGCTCATTCTGATAGTAGATCAGGCGCTTAAATTTTGGGTGAAAACGCACATGCCGCTGAGCGAAGACTGGGATCAATACCATGCCATGCTTACGTCTTACGACAGGGGCCTGCGCCCGCTGGGTGGCAACTGGTTCCAGGTGTATTTTGTAGAAAACTCGGGCATGGCCTGGGGTTGGGAACTGGGTGGCAGCTGGGGCAAAATGGCCCTTACGCTTTTCAGGCTGGTAGCCGTTATTGCCGGCATTTTTATCCTCCGCAACTTTATTGAGAAAAAATACCACCGCGGTTTTATTATTTGCGCCGCTTTAATATTTGCAGGTGCATTGGGCAATCTTATAGACAGTATGTTTTACGGGTTGATTTTTGACGAAAGCACCCGTTTTCATGTGGCGCAGTGGCTTCCGCCAAAAGGCTATGCCGGCTTCCTGCATGGCAAGGTGGTAGACATGTTGTATTTTCCCATCGTCAAAGACAAAATGCTGCCCGGCTGGATTCCTTTTATGGGCGGAGAACGCTTTACTTTTTTCAGCCCTGTCTTTAATATAGCCGATGCTTCTATCTCTACCGGTGTTATTGCCATCCTGGTTTTTCAACGCCGGTTTTTTAAAAAAGAAGATGAGGATCAAAATGCGGCTGTTGAAACCAGTACACCGGTAAACGATAATATGCAGGTTTTGTAAAACAGTTGTAATTTTGGCTTCAACATTTTACCAACCATTCCTGTGGTATCGCCGTATCAAAAACGGTTGGTGGCCTGAAATTGATCGTTCCTTTCTATTTATTCCCAAATGGCATCTGACCTTATAAAGATAAACACCTAAAAATGAAGAATTTAAAACGCTTATTAATTTTGCTGTGCATCAGTACAGCAATCTTTTCCTGCCAGAAAGAATACAGCGTAGAAAACGCAACCGGCACCAACAATGCAAATGCCCAATGGGAATTTAAGGAAGCCGGCGTACAGTTTAAAGGCCCGGTTGATACAGTAGCCGTGGATACCATTGGCGGGTACAAGTTTTTAACCATTAACGGACATTCAACCGACAATACATCGCAGATTACCCTGCAGGTTTTTGGCGCCGACCTAAAAGTGGGTACCTATAAAACACCTTTCAGCCTGTTTGCTTATTCAAAAGCAGGTTCTATCATTTACCAGACCGACCAAACCGCCACCGACTCCTTTACACTCGTTATTTCTAAGATTGACAGCCTGGGTGTTACCGGTACCTTTAGCGGGAAGGCCATGACGGGTACCAATGCCAAATCAATTGTAGATGGCAAGTTTACGGCTGCCTTTAAATCAACTACCGTTACAACACCCACTGCAGACAGTGGCCAGGTAGTTATTTGGAGCAAAGCGGGTTGTGGTGGTAGTACCAGTACCAGCCCCATTACCGTTACCGTAAACGGAAAGAGCGGCCAGATTACTTCATTTACAAGTGCCGAACCCACCACCTGCGATCCTGCAGGCAGCTATCATCTTAGCCTGCCGGTGGGTTCTTACCCATGGGTAGCCAAATGTGGAACCGATTCTGTAACCGGCACACTGGTAATAACCAAGGGCGCCTGTACAAAAACCCAGGTAGACTTTACTGCGGCCGTAGCCGGTGATTATTTCCCGATGACCAAAAACTCTAACTGGAGTTATCTGTACGACGCGGCTACACCAGCAGATACCTTGTATACATTCAGCACAGGAAATACCGTTACGTTTGGGGGTAAACCATACAATATATTTACCAATACCGATGGTGTTAGTAAGGACAGTTCTTATTACCGTAAATCCGGCAATACTTATTATGAGTATTCGCCTGCAGCAAGCATTACGGATTCTGGGGTAGTGCTCAATATTCCTGCTTTTGAATATAGTTTCTTGATAGACAACCTCTCGGCAGGTACAGCTTTTGTTGGGGCATCGGTTTCTGCTACGATTACTTCAAATGGGGTTCCTCTTCCAATAACAATTGTATTAAACAGTACCATTCTTGAAACAGGGTCAACTGTAATCGTAAGCGGAAAAACATATACCAATGTAATTAAAGTGAAAACGGTTTCATCTTATGTTGCTGGATCTATTTCAACCCCTTATTATGCTTCTGAACAATGGTTTTCAAAAGGATATGGGCAAATCAGGTACATTGATTATGTGGATAGTCCATTTACCACGCCTACCGATATTTTAAATTTAACAAAATCGCAAGTGAATTAATAAAATAGCTCAATTTTTAATCAGTCCCGGTTGCATGTGCAGCCGGGATTTTTTTTTGATGCAGGCATATGCGTTGTATTGCTTTCTTTAAATGATCTTTATCCAAAAGGTATTGCCGCCATAATAAAAACCCCGCTTAGAAAAGCGGGGTTTTTTGTACAGCCGTAAGCTGAAAATTTATAATAACCAAAGCTGAAGTCCAACTGCGATGCTGCTACAACAGCCGCTGGTTATCTAACAAATTACGGGTACCAATCAACAACTCATGGTCTTTACCATTGACATGAGAGTAAGCAAGCTTAATTCTTTATTTTAATGATGCGTTTATTGATTGATTGACCGTTGGCCTGCAGCCGCAGAAAATAAGTGCCATCGCTCAATGCACCCAGGTTGGGTATGTTTATTTTATTGGAGCCCTTGTAAAGGCTAACGGGTTGCTGTTTCACCAGCCTTCCAAAACTATCGAACAGTGCAAGCGTAGCACTTGCGTCTTCGGGCGAAACGGCATCAAACGAAAGATAATTGTCAAATGGATTGACGAGTGATTTTATCTCAAAACTGATATGGCCACTGTACAGTGCAATGATATGGCTGTACGTAAAACCGGTAGTTGTAACCAGCTTAATCCGGTAATAGGTGATGTTGCTGGTCAGCTGTTCATAGCCGTTCAGGGTATAGGTTTGTTGTGCGGCGCCGGTTACCAGTGCATTTACACTACCTGTTTTTTGAAAGTGTATGGCATCGGTGCTTTTTTCAATGTCAAAAGACAGCCCTTCAGTTTCATTGCTGGTTACCCAGGCCAGGTTTGCTTGTCCGTTTGTCGCATTGCCTGTAAAAGAAATCAGTTGTGCCGAAGGCAAATAGGCGCAGGTGCTGGTGAGTACGGTAATGGTTGTATTGGCAGTAAAAGAACAGCTGGCATTGTTCAGGTTAAGGGCGGTTGAAGCAACCTTAATACGGAACATGGCATTGTTCATAGAAGTACCGGCAAGAAAAGACGGGTAAGTGGCGGTGTATTGCCATTGGCCGGACACCATTACGGGACTGCCCGTACCGGAAATGCCTGTGTTGGTCCAGGTTAGGCCATTGTCGGTACTTTTCTCGTATTGCCAGTATATATAGTTCGAAAAATAACTCCTGATAACGCTGAAAATGTCTACCTGGTTGCCGGCACAGACGGTTATATTAGGAGAGGGCAACAGGTTCAGGTTGGGCATACAGGTAGCCAGTGCAATGTCGTCGATGGCCCAGTCGTTGCCACCGCCACCGGGTGCATTGTTTCTAATCATGGCGCTCAAAGAGGTTTGCAAGGGCCCGGTTAAATAGGTAAAACCTTTTTTCACCCACTGGCCATTGTAGACCACGTCGCCGGTTGTGTAATAGTCGATGCCATTGATGGCCAGAGTAAGATTGGGTTTTACGCCGGAAGAATCACCCGCAGCGGTGGGAATATAACCCGCTCCGCCGGTAGCGCCTTTTCCGTTAGAATCGCAACCGCATTTGGAACAGATATTCCTGATCCACAGTGAAAATTCATAGTAAGTATTGGGGCAAAGGCCGGTAATGGTTTGATTAAAGGCGGAGTCGATACGATAACTGGCATTGATCACCAGCATATAGCCGCCATTGTTGTTGTTTACGGTGTCTGCGGGCGGATTGCCCAACACCGGGCTTACGGCACCGGTATGGTCGCCAATAATATCCCATAAACCAAATACACGGTGCGATGTAGCGGAAGGATCGGGTTTGGGCCATGCATTGCTGGTACTATAACCAGCCCCGGAGGTACTGGTATTGTTTGAAATGCCATAGTAATAGTCGTTGGGTGCATTGGCCCCAAAAGTGGCATAGGTATAACTGGGAGGCACATTGGCAGAAACGCCCCTGTTTTTGGCTTTGCCGGTTCCAAAAGTGCCGTTAAACTCGGTACCCAGGGCATTGGCGCCTACAGCATTGGAGCAAAGACCGTAGTTCGTAAATATGGAAACGTTGTCTGCTGGAAATGTATTGGTGGTAAGTGCGGCTGCACCGTTTTTATACGTTACAAACCCACTCCCGATGTTTACCTGGCTGCCCAGAGCGGCGGTAATCTGAATTTTATAAGAAGCCACCATAATACAGGTGCTGCCAAAGAATGAAGGTTTATCGGTGTTTTTTATTTGCCCCCTGCGGAAAGCCGTGGCCTGTTTGCCGGCAGCAGGGTTAAAACCGAGGTTAATGGTTACTGCGGAGCCCGAAATGCCGCCGCAGTCATCGCCGGCAGCATCTGTAAACGATTTGTATATTTTGCCTTCGTTGGTCAGCACCGCCAGGCTTCCGGCTATATAGGAAGTGCCGGCTGGAATGTTGTCAAAAAAACCGCAGCTGTCGAGTGTGCCTGATTTTACCACAAAAGTGGCTTTTATCTGTAGAATGTCTCCTGGCTCCATGGTACCGCCAGTAGCGCCTTTGGTAAGGTTGATATAGCTTTTTCCGTAGTCTACTGTTTGTGCACCGGCCACTACCGTAATGCAAAACATGCCAGAGAAAGCAAGCAGTCTGTACATGTGTACAGTGGGTAGAGGTAGTTTCATAGATACTGATTTCTGTTTCCAGGTCACGATTACCTGCACTTCTAATCTACCCAAAAATAGGTAAACCGGGATGTAGTTGCAATCGTACTAGTACTTGGGTTTTATTGGCAGAACGGCAGTATTTTTTGGGTCGGTTACTTTGTTGGTTATCAGTGTTTGATTGGTGCAGGAATGAAATTTTTCAGAAAAAAATGAACATTTTACGTATGCCCGCATGAACATTATTTGTATGCCGCATTAAGCTTTGAAGCAGTTTTTTTATGAATTTGTAGCTAACCCATCTGGCGATTTGCGGTTTTTACGGGACGGGACCGCATTTAAGAACAGCAATCGTACTTTTTTTTGGGGGGGTTAATTTGTTTTAAGGATTTTTTTGGTGATACCCTGGTTCTGCCATTCTATTTTCAGGAAATAGGTGCCACCGCTTAAAGAGCCGAGGTCCTGAATTTTTACTGCGCTAATGCCCTTGGCAGCAGATTGCGTAAAAGCTTTAATGGTCCTTCCATACATGTCTAAAATGCTGACATGAAGGTCGCCCTCTTCGGGCACGATAACATTACAGGAAACGCTGTTAACAAACGGGTTTACCAGGTCCTTTACAGCAAAGTCAATCTTAGACGGGCTTACCAGTATGGTTTTACTGTATTTAAAGCTGTTGTCGTCGGTCATTTTAATGCGGTAATAAGTAGCACCGCTTAGTGCCAACGGGTCATCCAGTTTATAGTTGTTATTGCCGCCCGCGGTACTGGCAGTAATTTTGCCGGCCACTGTCCAGTGAATGCCGTCTGTGCTTCTTTCAACTTCATAGCTTTCACGACCTGTTTCATTTACCATCGACCATTGAACGCCGGCCAGGTTATTGTGCAGGCTTCCGGCAACACTTACAAAATCGGCTTTTAAAAGCCATGAACAGTTGTGCACAAATACCTGTACGGTTCTTAGTGCAGCAAATGAACAGTTGGGGTCTGTAAGATTGGTGGAAGTGCTGGCAACCCTTAACCGGTAAATATTCATGTTGGTGGTAGAATCGCCGATAAAAGAAGGGCCAACGGCCGTATAAGTATAATCAGTGCCATTAAATGCGGGCGAACCTGTGCCGCTATAACCGGTACTGGTATAGGTAACACCGTTGTCTGAACTTTTCTCCCAGATATATTCTGTATAGTTATTGAAGAAACTTTGTACAATAGCCGAAAGGGAGGCACCGTCTCCGAAGCATACATTCACAGTAGGGGTAGATGGGTTCAGGTTCAGGTTGGGCGTACAGGTAGCAACTCCAATATCGTCAATGGCCCAGTCGTTACCACCGCCACCGGGTGCATTGTTGCGGATGCTGATGACCATTTGTGTTTGGCCCGGCCCGGTAAGATAAGTAAACCCTTTTTTTATCCATTGGCCGGTGTACAAAATATCGCCGGTAGTGTAATAGTCAAATCCGTTGATGTTAAAAGTAAGGTTGGGGTGTACGCCTGAAGAATCTCCCAGGCTTGTAGGAATGTATCCGGAATTTTTGGCTTGCGTACCAATAGAATCACACGAACATACCTTGCATATATTCCTGAACCAGGCTGAATATTCATAGTAAGTGTTGGGGCAAAGGTTTTTAACTGTATCTAAGAAAGCGGTGTCAGTACTGAAAGCAGCATTCACTACTATCATATAACCACCCGTTTTGCCGCCGGTAGTATCTGTTGGTGGATTGCCGAGCGTTGGGCTGGCTGCCCCGGTATGATCGCCGATAATATCCCATACATTAAAAATATGGTGCGACGCTACCGCATCAGCCGGGTTAAACGAATAATTGGCTCCTCCCGGGCTGGTATTATTTGATATGCCATAATAATTATCTGCCGGAGCACCTGTTGTAAGAGTAGCGTATACATAGTTCGGTGGAATCTTTGTAGACGCCACCCTGTTTTTTAAGTTTCCATTTCCAAACGTGCCTCCAAATTCTGATGCAATACCGTTTGAACCCACTGAATTGAGGCAGATGCCCGTGTTTTTATAGACCATTACATTAACAGCAGGAAAATTGATATTTGTGACAACTGGTACATTTGCATTGGTTGAATACGAGAGCGTTCCGCCCCCAACATTTACTGTGGATGCATACCCACCCGTTACCTGTACCTGGTAAGCAGCCACTAAAAGACACTGGGAACCAAATAAGGAAGGCCTGTAAGAGCTTTTTACGGTGCCCCCGGTATTGGTGCCGGACGCGCCTTTGCCGATATTGATGGTAACAGTAGAGCCGGATACGGTGCCCGGATCTGCGTCTGCTGCATCGGTCCATTGTTTATACAAAAGCCCTTCATTTGTAAGTATCCTGATTGAACCGGGTACATAACTTGTGCCGGTTGGTATACTGCCCACTGCCGAGACATTGTAAGCGCCGTTTGCGTTAACGAAAAAAGTTATACGAATTTCCAGGACATCTCCCGGTTCAACGGTTCCGCCATTTACACCTTTGGTGATGTTTACATAGCTTTTGCCATATTTAACCGTTGGTACACTTACCGAATTGTTGGTTATACAAATATTAAAATTCCATGTACCGGCGTTAAACGGCCCTGCTGATCCAGAATAGATCCTTATATAATAGGTGGCGCCAATGGTTAAGCCAGCACCTCCAACAATTGTATCTACCTGCAAGCTTGTACCGCTTACACAGGCAATGGATGTGCCGCTGAAAACGCCGGCAACACAGGTGCCCGCAGAATACAATTGTATATAAGGAGTTGCTGTGGTTAAGCTGCCGCCTACACCCGAAAGAGAGATGGTTGGATATTTTGAAGTGGCAACGTACGTATACCAAACATCTGCAGATGATGCATTGCCGCAGCCGGTTAGCAAAGCGCTTGAAGTTCCCATTAACAATGTTCCGGCGGTAGTAACACAGCCTGCTGCAGACGTTAATGCTATAGCACCCGGGCAATTGTCATTGGATGGAATAGGTGGATCAGTTATACAAATGGTGAAAGTGCCGGTAGTATTGGGCGTACAATACACTCTTATATAATAGACTGTACCCACTATTAAGCCAGAAGCAGCCAGAGTAACGGGCGACCCCCCGGTAGTGCCACATGCTAAACTTGTAAGTGTACCGCAACTGCCAGAAAAAAGTTGCAACCTTGGATTCGCCATACCGGTAACTGTTGTCAATGTGATGGTAGGGCTGGAAGTAGTTGCAGTATAGGTATACCAAACATCATTCCTGGTAGCGGTGCCACAACCCATCGTTGCAATTGAACCGGCTGTATAGGAAGCAGCACCCGTAAGAGAACCTGCGGTGGGGCTGCAGACTGCTGATGAAGTAAGTGCCGGCGGACTTGTGCAGGCATCGGTTTGCGCATTCACCTGCTCAACCAATACAATGCTGAGCAGTACCAGGCTATACCGGAGTATATAGTGTAAAAAAGATTTCATAGATATAGATCTTATACAT
>Ga0075024_100000018_pt1 | contig 38169 bp, 36 predicted proteins | sample Str013_2_FD_71389 | JGI IMG/M metagenome (GOLD analysis project Ga0075024, IMG submission 71389) | Freshwater sediment microbial communities in response to fracking from Pennsylvania, USA - Straight Creek_MetaG_SC_2013 | ecosystem: Environmental > Aquatic > Freshwater > Creek > Sediment... | reverse complement strand
CCCTGGAACATCGTCGCCTTAAACTGGACAACCGGGCGTATCAGTCGAACCTGGAGTCCCTGGTGGCTGCCCGCACCGAGCAACTTCGCCAGGCCATGACCGACCTGGAACGCTCGTATGACATCACGTTGGAAGCCCTGGGCGACGCCCTGGATTTGAAAGACGCCGAGACCGAAGGCCATTCCAAGCGCGTGACCGCATTTACTATCGCCATTGCCCGCGCCATGGGCCTTTCCAGCGAGAAGATTCGCGTGATTGCCCGCGGCGCCTTCCTGCATGACATTGGCAAAATGGCCATTCCCGACCTGATTCTGCGTAAGCCCGGCGCCCTTACTCCGGAAGAAACCCGCATCATGCGCGAACATTGCTTCCGCGGCTACCAGATGCTCAAGAAGATCCCGTTCCTCTCTGAAGCATCGGAGATCGTTTACGCGCACCAGGAAAAGTTTGACGGCACCGGCTACCCGCGCGGTCTGCGGTCAGAAGAAATTCCCATGGGTGCCCGCATCTTCTCCGTGGCCGATACGCTGGACGCCATCACGTCAGACCGCCCGTACCGCGCCGCCCAGGGCATTAACGTGGCCCGCGACGAAGTGGAGAAATACTCCGGCACCCAGTTCGATCCTGATGTGGCCCGCGTCTTCCTGGAAATGCCGGACACCATTTGGGAAGATCTGCGCAAGGAAATCAACTCGCAGATTTACAAATTCACCGATCCGCTGGGCAAAGCCCTGGAACTCTTGCCGAAATAGCTGGGCCATTTACAACCCTATATCCCCTCACGGCAGTGCTTTTGCGTACACCAAAGACTTTAACCCTGTCATCTTGAGCGCAGCGACGCTGCACGGCGTCGCGCAGTCGTTGCCGTCCGTTACGACGACTTGCTTTGCCTTCTTTGAAACCCACAGTGCGGTGTTAGGTCAGCAACAAACCCCGTAACCTGTCATTTTGAGCGCAGCGACGCTGCATGGCGTCGCGCAGTCGAAAGATCCCGAAGGTCTTTACTCTTTACCATGCCGATTCAGGGAGTTCTCACGATAACCGCCCCCCCCCTGACATATCCCAAATGAGATCAGCCTCCACGCGCTACAATCAACCCCTGCACTTCATTCTTCCGCGCGAGGTGATCGTATGGCCGTCCTCACTGATGCAGAAATTCAACAGGCTTTAGGCAAGCTGTCCGGCTGGCAACGCAACGGCAAAGCAATCCAACGGATTTTTGAATTCCCGGATTTCAAGCAGGCCATGGTTTTTGTAAACAAGATCGCGGACGCGGCCGAGCAAGCCGACCATCATCCGGACATCGACATCCGTTACAACAAAGTGACGATGGCGTTGATTTCGCATGATTCCGGCGGAGTTACCGGAAGAGACGTCCGCATGGCTGAAAAGATCAACCAGATTGCCGGTTAAAGAAGGTGGCAAGAAGAGAGCCCGCGAGACTTAGGCTTTCTGTTCTTCCAGCGCTTGCGCCAGACGGTCGAGCGTGTCTTGAATTGCCGCCAGTTGTTCATCGCAAAATTTGCTGAAGTCGCCCAGAGTATCGGCCCCGTCGGCCAGGTGGTCCAGGAAGCCACGCATCTGATTGCGGGCTCGTTCACTGGCAAAAAGTAGTCCTATACCGCTCAACCCCACCAGCGCTGCAGGCACAAACCAATTTTTCATAATGCTCGCCCGGTTCAAGGCCTTATTTGGCCCGAGTATTGCCCCTAGCATGTCCAACTGGACTACTTTTGTACAGTTACTTGAGTAATGTCTTTTTATTTTGCTTGAGGACCAGGCCAATCGTCAAAAAAATCCCGTGGGATTCCATGCAGCTTTTCGCGACGCAACCCGCATCTCAACCTCTAGGCAAATTGCAGCAATCTGATTTCCCGTAAATTTTCCAGTCTTTTTAAGTGAGGTAAACGCCGATGAACACACCTTCGACGAACGCACGTTGGATGAACCCACGTTGGATGAACCCATGTTGGACGAGCGGTCCACGAAAAGCCGCTTTTGTTCTTGCTCTGGCGCTTGGTTTCGCGACGATTGCTGCGGGCGCCACGTTCGCCCAGGAAAACCAAGGACAGTCGCGGGATAACGACAACGGCCCGGTGCTCAAGACGCGTCCGCATGACGATCAGACCTCTGATCCTCGAAATAACGAACCGCGGATGAACGAACCTCGGATAAACGAGCCGCGGCTCACGTCTTCCTCTCCCGTCTCTACCAACACCGCGTCGCCGAACGCCGTCCCGGAAGGTACACGCTTCATCGTCAAGCTGAAAGACACGCTGGACACGCGCAAATTGGAACAAGGCAAACATTTCAAAGCTGAATTGCGCGAAGACCTGATCACCGCGAATGGCTCCATCATCCCCAAAGGCCGGACCATCAAAGGTCACGTCGCGCGTTTTGAACGCGGTTACACCGGTGCGCGGCTCATGCTGGCCACGGACGAGATTGAAACCCGCCACGGCTGGGTCCCGCTCATCGCCACCGTGATGGGCGTCCCCGGCGATCCTTCCATCAAATCCACGGGAGAAGAAGGCGAGATTGCGCGTAAAGGTCCGGACAAGAAACGCGTGCTCACCAATGCCGCCATTGGAGCCGGCGTAGGCGCAGCGACAGGTGCCATGGCCGGCGGAGGCAAAGGCGCAGCCATCGGCGCGGCAGCCGGAGCAGGATTGGGAACCGGTTCAAGCTGGTTGATGAAAGGCGAAGACTTAAAGCTGGACAAAGGTACACAACTTGAGCTTCGTCTCGATCGTGACACGCAAGTGCCCACGCACTAAACCAGAATCAAACCACAAAGGGACACGAAGGAACACAAAGGACAACCCTTTGCGATGTACTTCGTGTCCTACTAGTCCTGAATTACCAACTTACCAATTGCCAACTTACCCAATTGCTAAATCTACCTTGGTGGTCCTTCGTGTCCTTTGTGGTTGGGCTTTGCAGTTACCGTTCTGCGCCTTTGGCTTTCAATTTTGGCAATTTCGGCGATTTTGGCAATTTTGGCAATCTCCCTGCTAAACTCACCTGTTTTTCGCAGTCGCGTCTAATCCGGTGAGTAATCAAATGTGGAGCCACGAATGAAAATCCCTCGCGCCCTCGCCTTGTCTATTTCTGTCGTCTTGCTGTTTACCCTCAGCGTTTTTGCCCAGCAACGTAACCGAGACGCCGCTCCTGCGGCTGCAGCTCCTTCAACTGAGCAGCCGGCCAAGCCAGCTGTTGCCGCTGGTGAAATGAAAGAAGCAAAAAAAGATACGCCTGACCAGCCGCCCGTAATCACGCACCATGAAATTCGCGTCGGCGGCAAGTCTCTGCGCTACACCGCCACCGCTGGCATGATGCCTTTGAAGAACGTTGACACTGGCGAAGTGGAGGCTCACATCTTCTATATTGCATACACCCTTGACGGTCAGGAATCCACGCGCCGGCCGCTCACGTTCTCGTTCAACGGAGGTCCCGGCTCGGCGTCCGTTTGGCTGCATCTGGGCGCCATCGGTCCCAAGCGCGTAAAGATGCAGGCGGACGGCATGATGCCCGCGCCCCCGTACCAGCTCGTGGACAACGAACATACCTGGCTCGACCAGACTGACCTGGTCTTCATCGATCCGGTGGGCACCGGCTACAGCCGTGCCGTGAAACGCGACCAGACCAAGAAATTCCTCGGCCTTCGTGGCGATATTGAATCCGTTGGCGAATTCATCCGGCTCTACCTTGGCCGCAATGAACGCTGGGCGTCACCGTTGTTCATGGTCGGCGAAAGCTACGGCACCACGCGCGCCGCCGGTCTCTCCGGATACCTTGTGGAACACGGCATCGCTTTCAACGGCATCATGCTGATCTCCAGCATTCTGAATTTCCAGACGGCAGACAATTCTCCCGGCAACGATCTTCCCTACACTCTGTACCTGCCTACGTTTGCCACCACTGCCTGGTTCCACAAGAAACTTGGGCCCGACATGCAGGACTTCAACAAGCTGCGCGCTGACGTGGAAGACTGGGCGCTCAACGGCTATGCTGACGCGCTGGCTAAAGGCGATCGCCTAACGCCACAGGAACGCAGCGCCGTGGCCGACAAGCTGGCCAAGTTCACCGGGCTGAGCAAGTCGTATGTCGAGAGTAGTGACTTGCGAGTGGACGAGCCGCACTTCGTAAAAGAACTTCTCCGCGACCAGCGCAAGACCGTGGGCCGCCTGGACAGCCGCTTCACTGGCAGCGACCGCTCTGCTATTTCCGAAACCGGCGAATTTGATCCCAGCATGACCGCGATTCGTCCGCCGTATACCGCCATGTTCAACCAGTATGTGCGCACCGAACTCGGCTTCAAGTCCGATCTTGAGTACTACATTCTGGGCGGCGGCTTCCGTTTTGACGAATGGGATTGGGGTATCCGTCGCGGCGGTTTCCCTGACACCGCCAGCGCCTTGAAAGACGCTTTCGACAAAAATCCTTTCATGAAGCTGTTCATCGGCTCCGGCTATTACGACCTGGCCACTCCGTACTTCGCCACGCAGTACACCATCAACCACATGGGACTGGACACCGCACAGCACGGCCGGATCACCCTGGGCTACTACGGCGCCGGTCATATGATGTACATCCAGGACCAGTCGTTAGGGGATTTAAAGAAAGACGTGGCGGGATTTATTGGCAGCGCTCTGAAATAAAACGATCGCCGGAATCGCGCGGAATCGCCGGAAGCTAGAGCGCGTGAATCAGAAATTCAGCTCAGCCTTTTGCGGTTTTGCGCGACGCGGTAAATATCGCGGTCAACTCGGTCGCTTCGGTCAGGAGGTTTTGTAGTTTTGCAGGTGATACGATCCCGCTTTCTCCGAGCATCTCCAGCCAAAACACTGTTTCGTCCGCTTCTTCGACCACGACACCGATCTTCGCGATGAACTCGGCTTTTGATCTTGATCGACAAGCGGCGCGATAGTTGGCAGCCACGCTAGTGGCAGATCTCAGTACTTGCTGAACAATCACGTTAGCTTCGCGCGACCGAGGAAGGGCTTGCGACATACGCATCACACGCAGGGCGAAAGCCTTTGTTCGGGTTCTCAACTCCTGATGCTTTTCAGCGTTCATCGTTCACTCGTCGTGTATTCCGATTCCGTGCGATCACGGCGATTACGCGCGATTCCGGCGATCCCTCTACGCTTTCCCAAAAGGGCTTTCCAGGCTCGGGCTTTGCGGCGTGAACAGTTCTGCGCCATTTTCCGTGACGTGCATATCGTCTTCCAGCCTCACGCCGAATTCTCCACGAATGTAAACTCCCGGCTCGTCGCTGAAGCACATGCGTGGCGCAAGCGGCAGTGAGTTGCCGCGGACCAGATAGGGCCATTCATGGCCGTCCATGCCAATGCCGTGGCCTACGCGATGGCCAAAATGTTTGTAGTCCGGACCGTAGCCGGCATCTTCAATGACCTTGCGCGCGGCGGCGTCCACGGCCTGGCATAGCACACCCGGTTTTGCGGCGGCCAGTGCAGCGGCTTGCGCGCGGTGGACGATCTCAAACACTTTCTTCATCTTGTCCGTCGGCTTACCGAGAACAACGGTGCGGCTGATGTCGGAGTCATAGCCTTCCACCGTGCAACCGCCGTCCATAAGAAGGATGGTGCCTTCGCGTATGACTTGCGGCTTGGCCGACCCGTGCGGCAACGCCGAGTTCTCGGCTACCTGTACGCCCGCGCCGCCTTGAAATCCTTGTTTCGCGTGCGCTGCTGAAACCATCTCCGCAAAATCGTGTTGGGTCATTCCCTCTTTCATGGAAAGATACGCGGCTTCATAGGCCGTGAGCGTGACTTGATTGGCCAGAGTCATCAGTTGCAGTTCGTGGTCGCTCTTGATCATGCGGCAGCCGGCGGTGATGGGCGTAGCGCTTACAAACCGCGCGGAGGGAATGGAACTCGACGTTTTTTTAGTGTCCAGAAGGTTCAAGGCAAACACCGCGTCTTGCACCCCCGAACTAAAAACGTAGTGCACAGTTTCTTCCACGCCGATTTTTCCGCCAACCATGCCGCGTTCTTTCAGGCCGTCAGCAATCAGGCGGTAGGGACTCTCATCTTCCTGCCAGATACGGACGTCGGCCTTCGCGTCGCCCATGCCCATTACAATCTGTTCGCGCGCGCGGTCTTCTTCAAACGCCGGGCTTACGTAAAACGGATTGCCCTTCGCCGGGACGATCATGGCAAACAGGCGTTCACTCAGCCACCAGCGAATCCCCGTGAAGTAAACCAGTGACGTTCCGCCGATCATCATGATGGCGTCCATCTTGTTTTCCACCATCAACTGGCGCGCGCGCTCCAGGCGTTGCTGCCGTTCTTCGATTGTGATGGACTTGACTTCCGCTCTGCGCGATTTCAATTTGGCGATGGGCGCAGGCAGAGGTTTTTCCGCGGCGCCTTCCTGGGCGAACAAGGCACTTCCCGAAGGCGTCAACGCAACGGTGGTGGCGATTCCAGCGTTCTGTAGAAAGCGGCGGCGTGAAGAGTTCATTTGAGTGATCACTCCTTGTAATCTTGGTAACCATCTGGTTGCGATATACGTGCGGGATTCGCTGGTAAAGATATCACACCAGTAGGGAACGTAATCATGACGGTTCTCGCGGCGCGGAATCCTCCCAGCAGAATGTCAGTCGCTGTATCGCCAAGCGACACGAGAAAGTTGACGGGCGACATTAGTGCCGACGGATGGCATCCATTCGCTCAGTGTTGTGCTCCAACGTACGAGGAAAGAAATTTCGGCTCTCTTCCTCAAGGCGCACCGCAATCGAAGGAACGCTCGTTTAGTTCGCAACTCTGAATCAAGCAAGCTTCGCGCGCGCACAAGTGGACAATGTTCTGCTGACCAGTACGGCAAATGTTCAGCGTCCAACACTCGTGTCCGTTCGTAACGCATCAATGTTACGGAAATGGTACACGCACTCTATTTTTGAAAACTCTGCCCACTCTTTTGCTCCAGTGCACCAAGAACCAGGAAACAAAAGCAGGAAACAAAGTTGTGATGAGCTTCCACTTATCTGGCCATAGCCCCGTGAGGATATCTCCGGGTCAATTTATACAACTACTACACGACGGATTCGTGGAGAAGAAGATTGACGAAAGAAAGCAAAACAACAACTACCATTGCAGTACTGTTGTCCATCGTAGTGCTTTTGGTTTCCCCGGCCATGGCCGCGCACTTTACGGTCGTACCAGGCGTTAACAACCCAACTCAAACCGTACTCAACCCCGCCACCAACAAGCTTTATGTTTTCGGCGATCAAGGCGTCGCCGTGATCGATGCTCTCACCGGCAAAACGATTACCTATTTCATCCCCCCCTCCGAAATGGCCGTAGGCTGGTTCAACCTTGTCGCTTTGAACCAGGCCAGGAACAAAATCTACGTTGCCGCCGGACAGACCCTTTACGTAATCGATGGGGCCACCGACGCCGTCACCCAGACCGCGGTCTTCCCCACCAACATCAACCGCATGGTCTTCAATCCGGCGTCCAACAAGCTCTATATCAGCCAGACTTTTACGGCCGTTGTAACCAGCCCAAATTTCTCCGGCACCGTGCCCGAAGTTGGCCAGGTGTTGTCCTTGAACGGAGATTCCCTGGCCACCCTGGCGACGATCCAGGCCACGTCCATGACCAACATTGGTGTGCCGCCGTCCTCGCCTGATTCTCTTCTGGTGAATCCCGCCACCAACAAGCTGTACATTCTGTTCAGCCGCGGCATCACGGACCTGCTTCAGATCGTTGACGGCAACACGGACACGATTGTGAAACAGCCGACGTGCGACGCCACTGGCTGCCACAACGTGATAAGCGCGGGCATCGGCGCCATGGGAATCAATCCGCGCGACAACAGCATCTGGCTCTCTGCTGACACCACGCCAGGCGGCGCAGTTCCCTGCAATCCGGCAGGCACCGACCCCAGTCTCAGGCCTGTTCTTTGCCCATTCCCGCCGCAAAGCGTACTGTTCCGCATTGATGGCCTGACCAACAACTATGTGAATCAAGGCACGTTCTTCGGCACGGTCAGCTCCATCACCGCGATTGATCCCCTTACGGGCTTCATTTACGGCACGGCAACGAACTTGCCGCGCACGGCCAATCCTCAGCCGGGGACGCTTCATACCATCGACTTCAAGACTGCATTCCTTGACCCTGTGAATCACGTGGTGAATTTGATTTCCATCGATGGTTCGAATCTGACTACCCCTGCCGGTTCAATCTTGTCCTGTGGAACGGTCCAGGCCGGTGTGCTGCAGAATTTGGGAATGGATTTGCAGGCCCGCAAGTTCTATTTCGGCTGCGACGGAACTCTATCTACAAAGAGTTCAGTCATTGTTGCCACCATGGACCTCACGCCCCTTGCCGGCTCTCTGCCACCGGAATTCCGGGCTACGTTTGTGAGCCAGATTCCCACCGGCGCGCAGACGACTTTGCTCACCAACCAGGGCGAGGTTCTTCCCCGGCTGGATTCCACTCACAAGCTGGCCTTTGCGGACACACCGGAAAATCTGGTCGTCGTGTTTGATCCGGCCTCATCCACCTCAGTCTCTGTTCCGCTGATCAAACCGGTTGTGGTTCCAGATTTCATTCTCAACGTGAAGATTGCGGATACCCATGGAGCGCCCGTTGCCGGTGTGCCCGTTGGTGTTGCCGGCGGCACAGTGAAAGCATCGGGCCTCACGGATGCCACCGGAACGTTCTCTTTCCCTGGTCTTCTGACTGGCGCCTACACCGTAAGCTTTGTTCCAACGGGATTGATTCCCCTGGGAGCAACGTCGCAGCTTGTGGGAGTGTCGGCTGACAGCACGACTACCTTTACGGTATTGACGGCCCCAGTCCAGATTGCCGCCACGGTAATCAAAATAGCGCAGACACCTGCCGCTTCTCTGGTTCCGGCATTTGTACAAATCAATCAACCAGCGCCCGCCGGCGGCGTGGTGATCGCCCTGAGCGCTTCAAACTTGAAAATCGCAAAGGTCCCGGCCACGGTCACCATTCCAGCGGGCCAGATCGTCGTTGGGTTCAATGTGCAAGTACTCGGTACGGGAGCAGCAGCTACCATCACCGTGTTGGGAACCTACACTGGACCGCTCGCACCTTTTGGTACCGCGGCGTCATCGGCTCCACTGGCGGTCTTCCCCGTTGATACCCTGCATGTAACCAAAGCCACCTGGTCCAGGAGCACCGGTCAGATGGTGATCACGGCCACCAGTACGAATCCGGTTTCCACGGTTTCCGTAATTCTGTCTAACAACAGTGCCCAACTGGGGACCATGGTTGGTCTGGGTAACGGAAATTTCTCTTTCCAGACGACCTACACCAGCACCGTTCCTTCCGCTGTGAACCTGAAGAGCATCTTCGGGGGATCAACCGGACAAGGGCTAACCATCATTCCGTAAGCCGGATTCTTCCGGCGCAACAAAAAAAGAGGGCCTGGATATCAGGCCCTCTTTTCCGTTCGTCTGTTTTGTTTCTTGGCGTTTGTCGCCGAGATTATTCTGCGCCGAAAAACCCAAGTCGGCGTTATGTAAACCTCTCATTTGGGCTTCGTGGTTGCCTCCGCCGGTTTTGCCGCTGGTGTCGGCGTGGGCGCAGTTGGTGCGGGCGTTCCCGCAGCAGGTGTTGGCGGTGGCACCGGAGGCATGTCCGCTTTGCTGAACCGCGGCAACATCTCATCGCGCATCGCCAACTGATACAAACCTGCGGCAGCGACCATGGCCGCTTTCTTCACATCGTCTTCAATGATGCGTTCGTAGGTGTCCAGGTTGGTGTGCCAGGTTTCGTTGAAATATTCAATCGGGTCCTGGGCCATGCCAATGCCGGGCAATCCAGCTTGCGAGAATGACGTGGAGTCCGTACCGCCGGCGCGCCGGTTCTTGTTGGAGAGCACGCCGGCCACGCCGAGATCGGCAAACGGCGTAACGATCTGCCGCAAAATGTCGGCATCTTCCGGCGGACCAAACACGCTCAGTCCGCGCACGCGTCCGGTGCCGGAATCAATGTTGAAGTAGCCATTGAATTTGGCGTATTCCGGTTTGGGATCTTCAAACGTGCCGAAGTGTTCTTTCACGTAAGCCTGTGAGCCGAGCAGTCCTTCTTCTTCACCGCTCCACAGCGCCACGCGGATAGTCCGGCGCGGCTTCACGCCCAGCGATTTCAAAATGCGCGCGGCTTCCATCATGATGGCGCAGCCGATCGCATTGTCCGTGGCTCCGGTGGCGGAGTGCCAGGAATCCAGGTGTCCGCCCAGCATCACGACTTCGTCTTTTTTATCGGTGCCCGGAATTTCCGCCACGGTGTTGTAAGACGTCTTGCCTTCAGGAAAGAATTTGTTCTGGATGTTGAATTCCAGCTCCACGGGCGATCCATCGGCCAGGATACGTCCAATGCGGCTGAAGTCTTCATTGCGCAGCACGACATTGGGCACAACCTTGGTGGGATCGTAGGTGCGGTTCTGGAAAGCTCGAATATGGCCGTTGGTCATGTGCGCGTCGTTCAAGCGCATGATGGCGCCGTTGGCCAGTAGGAACTGGTCAATCTGTTCGTTGATCTGCGCCGGCGTGAGCACACCCGGCTCCGGCTGCGGCGGGCCTTGTCCAGCGCGCGGACCAAACTGCCCGGCGTTCGGGTTCTTGGGATCAAACCGCTCTGCTGCGGTTTTGTCCTCCATGCGGCGCGGCTGGACATCCATGACCACCGCCACCGGATCGGTCTTGCCCACCAACACCATCTTGCCTTTTACTTTGTCCTTGACCGTCGCAAAGTAAGCCGTCAGATCGTCCTGCTTCGGCTTCTCCGGCAGAACCATTTGAAACACCTGTCCGGTGATGGTGCCGTTGGTGCCCGGCGTCCAGGCCACAACCTTGAACGTCAACTGGTCGTGGACGGGAGACAACACATAGCCGCTGGCGCGGTCATTCATCCAGCCGGGATGGCCAAAATCCCACGGTTCCAGATGGCCGTTTTCAAAACCCCACTCCTTCATCTGTTTCAGGGCCCACTCCGCCGCGGCTTTGTGATTGGGCGAGCCGGTCAGGCGCGGACCATAGATATCCGCCAGATAATGCATGGTGTGCATGATCTGCGAGTGGTTGTTCTCTTCCTGGCGGATCTTGTTGTTGATATCAGGGTCAGCAGCGGTCTGCGCGGAAGCGGGAGCTTGCAACAAGGCAAGCCAGATAAACAAAACAAAGACAAACGAAGCAAAGAGACGGGACAAAGCGGCCATTCAGGGATTCTCCGGAGCATAAAGATAAAGGCAAGTTGCCGCAAAGTCCAATTCGGTGCGCATTAACCATGCAGGAACGCTGCCACGCATCTTGCTGATGCGGAAACTCACCTGAAGTATAATTGCGCAGTCAGTCCATCCCCCGGATTCCATCAAAACAGGAGAACCTCATGTCCACGACACCTACGGGCGGTCCGCAAACGCCGGCAGCCATGCCTCCGGCAAAAAAATCAAATGCTCTTCTCTGGATTCTGGGCGGCTGCGGGACGTTCATCGTCCTGATTATCTTGATCTTTGTCGGATTGTTCTTTTACGGGATGCACAAAGTAAAAGAAGCCGGCCTTGATCCCGAGTTGATGAAGAAGAACCCTCCACTGGCGGCGGCCAAAATGGCCGTATTCGCCAATCCGGATGTGGAAATGGTTTCCAGTGACGACGATGCCGGAACCATGGTGGTAAAAGACAAAAAGACCGGCAAAATTACAACCCTGAAGTTTGACATGGCCAAGAAAAGAATGGTCGTCACGGATGAGAAGGGCAAGGAATCCACTATCTCCGCCGATACCGATAAAGGCACCATGGAAATCAAGACGGACGAAGGCACGGTGAAAGTGGGCGCCAACGCGGACAGGCCACCGGACTGGGTCCCCATCTATCCCGGAACCTCGCCCAAGAGCTCAATGTCCATGAGTGACGGCAAGGAATCCAGCGGCACGTTTGGGTTCACCACGTCAGATTCTCCGGACAAAGTGGCCGGCTACTACACCGACCAGATGAAGTCCACCGGCCTCAAGGTTTCCTCCACCACCAATAACACTGACGGAAAAATCACCATTCTGGTCAGCGGTGAAGACACCAACCGCACCCTGGTAGTCACTGCCAGCAGCGACAGTGGAGGCACCAACGTAGGCATGGTGTTCCACGCCAAGAAATAGTTTTTCAAAGCACCAGGATTGAAGATCGGGCCCCGTGCGCAGCAGCGTAGCGGGGCTTCTTCTTTTGCCGCGTTTCGTCGCCGGCGAAATTTTTAGAGATGCGCCCGCGCTGTCATCCGCAAGCTATGTGACCAAAATCACGGCTTATTCGGGGGCCAATGTTTCAAGATTTACGCCTGTTTCCCAGAGCATCTCGCCACGGCAAAAAGCGCCATGGAGTTTGACCTCCGCGCCGCCGCAGTTTGATAATGGAAGGTTTGCTTGCGCCGAGAGACGGAGTACGAGTTCCGTAAGATGAAGTTCGGCGCTGGGTGGATGATCGAAAAGATTAAGGAGTCAACAGCATTCATGGCTAGCGATTCTTCCGTTACTGTGGCCCAAGGCGTCCCTGCAATTCGCGCGGGACAAGGCCGGTCATTCTTATTGCGCCGTCTGCATTCCTTGAGCGGAATCGTTCCGGTAGGCGCTTTCCTGGTTGAACATTTCATTTCCAACGCGTTCGCCACCAATGGGCCGCGCGCCTACGCGGAACAGGTCAAGTTCCTGAGCAGCCTGCCGTTTGTCCCCGTGCTGGAGTGGGTGGGAATCTATCTGCCGCTGCTTTATCACGCGCTGTACGGCTTCTACATCTGGTTCCGCGGCGAATCAAACGTAAAGGACTACCCGTTTGCCGGCAATTTCATGTATGCCGCTCAGCGCTGGACCGGCGCCATCGCCTTCTGCTACATCGCGTGGCATACCTACACCATGCGCTTCACGGGAATCCACCTGCTTACGCATAACGATGCGGCTTTCAGCAAGGTGCAGATGGAATTTCAACACCCCTGGGCGATTGCCTTCTACATGGTCGGCATCATTGCGGCGTCCTGGCACTTTGGCTACGGACTGTTTCTCTTCGCCGCCAAATGGGGTATCACGGTGAGCCAACGCTCGCGCAAGGCCTTTGGCCTGGTTTGCACCGGAATCACCCTGGTCTTTATCACGGTAGGCATTCTGACCATGTCGTCATTCTTTAAGCCGCAGTGGAAGAACACGCCGGAGCATTTGCCGGGATGGCAAGCAGAGCAGAGTCAAAACCATTAGGAACTAACCACAAAAGACACAAAGGAACACGAAGTTTAGAAACCAGTTTTTTTAGTGAAGCTCCTTTGTGATCCTTTGTGACCTTTGTGGTTAAAACGGGTTTAGAAAAGGGTTTTAGATAAATGGCTAATCCTAAAATCATCGTAGTAGGCGGCGGGCTCGCCGGACTTGCGGCGGTCATTAAGATCGCGGAGGCCGGCGGCAACGTGGATCTCTTCTCCATTGTCCCGGTAAAGCGCTCGCATTCGGTGTGCGCGCAGGGCGGAATTAACGCCGCCAAAAACCTTAAGGGCGAAGGCGATACGCCGTTGCTGCACTTTGACGACACCATTTACGGCGGCGACTTCCTGGCCAACCAGCCTCCGGTGAAAGCTATGTGCGAGGCCGCGCCCGGCATCATTGACCTGCTCGACCGCATGGGTGTTCCTTTCAATCGCACGCCGGAAGGTCTGCTGGATTTCCGCCGTTTTGGCGGCACACTCTTCAACCGCACGGCCTTTGCCGGAGCCACCACCGGCCAGCAGCTTCTCTACGCGCTGGACGAACAAGTCCGCCGCTATGAAGCCGAAGGCCGCGTCACGAAATACGAGCATTGGGAATTCCTGAGCGCCGTGCTCGATGGCAACAAGACCTGCCGCGGCATCTGCGCCATGGACCTGCGCACCATGGAAGTCCGCACCTTCCCGGCTGACGCAATCATTATCGCCACCGGCGGCATCGGCGCCATCTTCGGCAAGAGTACCAACTCGGTGGTCTGTACCGGATCGGCCCAGTCCGCGCTCTACCAGCAAGGCTGCTACTACGCAAACGCTGAGTTCATCCAGGTTCATCCCACGTCGATCCCCGGAGAAGACAAGCTGCGCCTGATGTCAGAATCCGCGCGCGGTGAAGGCGGACGCGTGTGGGTGCCTAAGAACAAAGGTGACAAGCGCGACTGGAAGAGCATTCCCGCAGCCGAACGTTTCTACTTCCTGGAAGAGTGGTATCCGAAATACGGCAACCTGGTGCCGCGTGATGTGGCCACCCGCGCCATCCACAGGATTGTTTACGAGGAAGGCCTGGGTATTGACGGTCAGGCCATGGTTTACCTTGACCTCACACACATCGACCGCGCCACACTCGACCGCAAGCTGGAAGGCATTCTGGAAATCTACGAGAAATTCGTCGGCGATGATCCGCGCGAAGTCCCCATGAAGATTTTCCCCGGCATGCACTACACCATGGGCGGCCTGTGGGTGGACTACAAACAGGCCACCAACATTGCCGGCATCTACGCGTGCGGCGAATGTGACTACAGCATTCATGGCGCGAACCGCCTGGGAGCCAACTCGCTGGTTTCCTGCATCAACGGCGGGTTCATCGCCGGACCGGAAGCCGTGCAGTATGCCAAGAATGCGTCTAAGTCCGCCGATGCGGTGCCCAGTTCTGTGTTTGACGCCGAACGTAAACGCCAGCAAGACGCCAACACCAGCCTGATGTCCGCCAGCGGAACGGAAAATCCGTTTAAAATCTGGCGCGAACTCGGCGAGTTGATGACCAAGAACGTAACCGTGATCCGCCACAACAAGAATTTAAAAAACACTGACGCGAAATTGGTGGAGCTGCTTGACCGCTTCAACCACATCAACATGAGCGACCGGAGCATGTGGGCCAACACGTCGTTCATCTTTACGCGGCAGCTGTACAACATGCTGCAGCTCTCGCGGGTGATTGCCCAGGGCGCGGCCATGCGTGACGAATCGCGCGGCGCGCACTACAAACCGGACTTTCCGGACCGCGACGACAAGAACTGGCTCAAGACCACCAAGGCCTACTTCGCCGCGGACGCCGACGAGCCGAGATTCGAGTTTGAGCCAGTGGATGTTTCACTGATTCCGCCGCGGCCAAGAAGGTACGACGCGGCAAAATAAGAATTTTAACCACGGAGGGCACAGAGAAAATCTGAGGAAAGCGGCGAACGAATCAGATTGAATTCGGGACTAGCTGAAATGTTTTAACCGAAGAAGGTCAAATCCCTCGGTGTTCCTCTGTGCCCTCTGTGGTAAATGGTTTTTTGAAATTATGGACGAACAGCAACCACAACGCACCGGCGCTTCGCCCACCTGGTATCGCAACACGGCGATAATTTTCTTTGCCATCGCCGGAGCGCTGGTGTGGACCGCGCTGACGAAGCACGACAGTATTTACTGGTGGTTTGCTGCCATCACCATCATGAACGCCATCATGACCACATTGAAGTACGTGACCGTAAGGGAGACAGGACGATAATGGCCAAGACCGTCATCATCAAAATCAAGCGGCAAGACAGCCCCAAAACGCAGTCGCGCTGGGAAGAGTTTGAACTGACATGGAAGCCGGGAATGAACGTGATCTCCGCCATGATGGAAATCGCCGCCAATCCGGTAACGCGTTCCGGCAAGGCAACCACTCCCATTGCGTACGACTCCAACTGTTTGGAGGAAGTCTGCGGTTCCTGCGCCATGCTGATCAATGGCCGTGCGCGCATGGCCTGTTCCGCGTTGGTAGATAAGCTTGAGCAGCCCATCACTCTGGAACCCTTCAGCAAATTCCCTATCGTGCGCGACTTGCAAGTGGACCGCAGCGTGATCTTTGAAAACCTTAAGCGCGTTAAAGCCTGGGTACCGATAGACGGCACCTATGATCTCGGCTCCGGTCCGCGCATGTCTCCTAAAGAACAAGAAGAGACCTACCCCGTTTCCCGCTGCATTTCCTGCTGCTGCTGCATGGAAGCTTGCCCGCAATTCAACGAATCCACCGGGTTCGTGGGCGCCGCAACCATTGCTCAGGTCCGTCTTTTCAACCAACATCCCACCGGCGCGGCCTTGAAACACGAGCGCCTGCAAGCCTTGATGGGCGATGGCGGCATCCAGGAGTGCGGTTTTGCACAGAATTGTGTGGAAGTCTGCCCTAAGGATATCCCCCTGACCAAGGCCATTGCCGATACCGGCCGTGAGGTCATAAAACAGGCGATTAAAGACTTTTTCCGCGGATAAGGTTACGAATGGAAGCCGAAACTGCCGGAATTTGTCACCGGGCTAAGTAGTTGATTACTAAAGTCGGACCCGTAGTTCTACGTGTCAGTATTAAAGTTTTGCGAATCTCAGGCGATTAACTGACTAGCTTAGACGGCAGGACTGGGTTATCATCTGCCATCCGAGAAAAAGCCATTTTTGTAACGGAACACCCGATGGGCGCCAGGAAAACACTTTTAACTTCGTCTCTTTTGTTGGTTGCGACGCTCGCCAGCGCCGCTCCAGCCACCACGGTCCATACCACAACCGCGCATCGCCGTCGCGCGCATGTACGTCATGTGGCGTGGAACCCGGTACTAAAGGGCTCCCACGACTCCCAGCTCCGCCAGAACGAAGAAATTGACCGTCTGCAGTTGCCCCGCATTGCCGATGACCAGCAGCTCCTTGAACTGGAACGCACACAGGAACTGATTCCGATTTCTGAAAACCGCGCGCTGAAAGTCAGTTCCAGCATCAAGCCGGAAAAACGCTATGCGCGGCCCTGGGTCAACTATTTTCTTGAAGATATGAGCGCGGCGTACTTTGCCGAGTTCCGCCAACCGATGCAGGTGACCTCCGCGGTCCGCACCATGGAGCAGCAACATTCGCTGCGCCGCCGCAACCGCAATGCCGCACCGGAAACCGGTGAAAACGGTTCGTCTCACCTGGCAGGCATCACGGTGGATTTGGCCAAGCGCGGCCTTACGCGCAACCAGCACGCATGGATTGAAAATTACCTGAAGAACCTGCGGGACCAGAACCTGGTGGAAGTGGCGGAAGAACGCCGCCAGGCCTGTTTCCACGTAATGGTTTCCGATCGTTACACAGAATGGCGCGAAGCCAACCAGGCGGCTGATAAAATCGCTCGTGAATGAAACGAGCCTATTTACTCCCCAGCCTTCTCCTTCTCTCAGCCGTCGCCTTCCCGCAATCCAAGCCTGCGTCTAAGCCGGCTGCCAAGTCCGCTGCATCAACAAAAGCCAAGCCTGCTTCCGTAAAAGCCAAGGGGAAAACTGCGCCCAAAGCTGACTCTGCCGCGGCCATCCACGAGTCTGCACTGGTAATTGACACCCACGCGGACACGCCGCAGCGCTTCCTGGACGAATACTTTGACATTGGCGAGAACACGCCCATCTCTGAAGGCCACATCGATCTGGGCAAGATCAAGAAAGGCAACCTCGGCGCTGAGTTCTTTTCCATATGGGTTGAGCCGGACTTCAAGGGCCACTACGCCAAGCGCGCCATGGACCTGATTGACAGCGTGTACCAACAGGCCGCGCGGCACCCAGATCAGATGACCATGGCGTTTAGCGCGGATGATATCGTCCGCGCGCATGAGCAACACAAGTTCGCCGCGCTGCTCGGCATTGAAGGCGGCCACGCGATTGAAAATGACGTCCATCTGCTCCGCGACTTCCACCGGCTGGGCGTGCGCTACATGACCCTCACGTGGTCCAACACCAACGAGTGGGCGGATTCCTCCGGCGATATCAAAGACCCTAACGTGAAGCACTACAACGGCATGACGGACTTTGGTAAAGACGTGGTCCGCGAAATGAACCGCCTGGGCATGATGGTGGATATATCGCACACTTCAGACGCCACGTTCTATCAGGCGCTGCTGATCAGCCAGGCGCCGGTCATTGCGTCGCATTCGTCTTCGCGCGAGCTAACGAACCATCCGCGCAATATGACCGACGACATGCTGCGCGCGGTGGCCTTGAACAACGGCGTGGTCATGGTGAACTTCTTCTCGGCGTTTATTGACGAGGACTTCCGCAAAGCGTTCTTCGACCCTGAAAAGGGGAAACAACGCGACGCCGAAGTGGCCGCATTTGTGAAAGAACATCCCCACACGGACGGTAGCCCCGTCGGGTATAACGAAGTTGTCGGGATCGAGAAGAAGTGGGCCGCACAGTTCCCGCGCCCTCCGCTCAAGTCATTGATTGATCACATTGACCATATTGCCAAAATCGCCGGGGTGGACCACGTGGGTCTGGGTTCGGATTTTGACGGTGTGACTTCCCTGCCGCAAGAGATTGACTCCGTCGCCGACCTGCCGAAGATCACGGCCGAGTTGCTGAAACGCGGCTATTCGAAGGAAGATATTCACAAGATACTGGGCGGCAACCTGATGCGCGTGTTTCGCGACGTGGAAGCTACCGCCAAACGCCTCCAGGCCGAGCAGAAAGAGTCCGACCCGCTGACTTTTGATCAGGTGATGCTCATGCTGGGCAACCGCGTGACCAATGCTCACCTGATTGATCTGGTCCACCAACATGGCGTGAATTTTGATTTGACGACGGAGCGTCGCGAGGCTTTGAAGTCGCTGAAAGCCGATGACGCCGCGCTGGAGGCCATCGCGAAGAACAAGAAGAAATAGTTTTGACTTCCCGTTTGTTTCTCATTTCGAACTGGTTGCGCCGCAAACTTCGCAAGAGTTCGGGAATTAGCGAGAGCTGTCAATCCGTTTTTGCTATGGCTTTTGTCGATCCTCTTCGATCATTTCGATCCACAACTTCAGCGTTAGATCTTCACGGGCCTCATTGGCCATATAGGGACGCATTTCTTTCGCATAACGGTCCGAAAGAGTGGTGATGTCAAGAGGAACCCTCTTGGCAAGGAATTTCACGTCCTCGCGATCACGCTGGCTATTACGCAAGAGTTTTGCGAGGGCCAGGTCATGGGCTTCCAACGCAAATAGCCGTAAGCGCTTGTATGCACCTGGAAACATCTCCGTCAAACGATCCTCATACCTGTCAGGAGGCTGGCAGACGGTTACGATGTCCAAGTATATCTTGTGCTTGATGTGTAATTCCGAGCCCTTTCCCGCCCTCTCAATTAGCAGTGTCATCTGGTCTTTGGGAGTAACGGAAAGTGTGTCGACATCCAATGTCGGTCTCGGCAAGTCGTGTAACTGCTGCATGACGAAGCCGCCCAAACAATGGAAAGACACTTCTCCTGATACGAGAGCATCGACTTCCGTTAGGAAGGCGTGCCAGGGCTCTGGAGGTATCTTAGGTGACATGTTGTAGATGCTCAGGCGTAAGATCAGAGAGAACGTGCCACTGACGTGCCTCAAGAGACCGTCTCTCTTCCAGCCATTTACGCTCTGCCTGGGTCATCTGGTCATGGCAAAGCGTTTCTTCCCGAACAAGTGTTGACGGCCGCAAGCGCTTTTCCACGGTTCGCATAGTTTCTGCCACCGAACAATTTGCCTTCCGCTCAGCAAGATTGCGCGCCAGAGTGACAACAAATCCCAGGCGATTCGTTACATCATTAGCCTTCGCCTCTCGTGTTACCCAATCCCAATTCATATTGGTAAATGCGTACACGAGCCAAGTAAGACCCTCAATGACTCGGCTTTCCAACTCGTTTTTGGTCAAAGCAGCAACTAAGAGTTCTGCCGGGTTCCACTGAGGACGATTTGTATTCATGTAGGAAAAGCCGGGGTATCCAAGAGCTGCGAGTTGACTAGCTATCGTGCGATTCTGAAGCTGATGCCAAGATTCCTGACCACGCAAAGGAAGCGCTGCATAAGACAATCCGTAGACTTCTACAACGCGGGAAAGCTGATTTGCAGGAACTGGGCGTCGATTGTTTTCAAGCATCGACAAGTACGCCTGCGTAACCCCCAGGGACAATGCTGCCTTCTCTTGAGTTAGCCCTTTTCGCTTTCTTGCTGTACGAAGGTCAAACATGTCGTTTCTCTTTTTAGGCATTCGATATTCTAAATATAACATAAAGTGTTATATTTAGCACACAATAAATTCATTAATTTCAATAAGATTGTGCCTACCATGAGACAAAACGCCACGAAGCTCTTGTTCCCTCTTCCCCCCCGCTATGGCCTGCCATCGTTAGGGAACATCTGAATGGTGGTCAAGTTAACCTCAAAGTTACGGGAAAAACGGAAGAAGTCGCGGAAAGCATGCTGCATCTAAAAAACACAAATCCGGACTGTCCGAGGAGAGACAGGGGCAGTCCGGATTTTCTCTCACCTACTTGCCAGCTTTGCGAATGTAGATATTGCCGTTGAAGTTCTTGAACTGAATTTCCGGTCCGCCGCCGTTGATCGTCCCACGCACGGTTTTCTCCACTTTCACCGTATACTTGCCGCCACTGGCATTGGGCCGGTCTTCCACAATCGGTTTGGGCGCGCCACTGGTAAGCTGCACGTCAAAATCACTGTAAACTTCTCCGTTGTCCGTCCGCATGCTCACGTTGGCCTTGATGCTGGCGGGCAGCGTCACATCGATGTCGCCGTTCAGCGAGCTGAAGGCCATGGGCTTTACATCCGCGCGGTTCATGGTCACCAGAACCCGGCCGTTCAGCGCGTGCGCCACCACACTGCCGGAAACATTCTTGAGCGTGGCGGAACCGTTCACGTCGTCCACGTCCAGCTCACCGTCAATGTCGCTGACCACGATGTTGCCGTTGTTCACTGTGCGTAACGACGCGTTGGTGTGGACCGGTACTGTGATCACCAGATCAGCCGTGCGGTTGATGCTGTCCGTGCTGACGCGTACCTGGTTGTTTTCTGACTCAATGTTGAGCCCCACCGCAGAGCCCATGGGGATACGTTTCAGGCCATCACTGCGTCCGCTTTCGCGGTGACGCTTGCCGCGGTCGGAGTCTTCGTCACTGCCGTCGTCGCGCCCTTTGGACTCCACCGTGATTTCCTTCACGTCCGCGCCTTTCACGGTAATGCTGCCGTTCAGCAGATGAACGCGGAGTTGGACGGGCCGTGACGGATCAGCGATGGGCACCCGCACCCGGTTGTCAGTCTGGGCAAACACCATGCCCGTGGTGGTAAGTGTAAGAACAATTGCGAATAGAATTTTATGAAGGCTATTTTGGGTCATAAGGGTTCTCATTGAACTCGTCGTTTCTTTCAACTACTCGTACTTTCAACTACTCGTGACGTTCCAGAACGCGGATGCTGCCGTTCAGGTTTTCTGCTTTGATTTCCGGTCCGCCGGAGCCGACGCGGCCTCCGCTGGTGCGATCAGACCGGTAAACAAACTTTCCATCGCGTTGCTCAACGTTGGCATTGTGAGCTGGCAATGACGTCATGTCAAAGTCCGTGTATACCGCGCCGTTGAAGGTCTTGAAGCGGAAGTCCGCAGCCAGACCTTTCACGAACTGCAGGTCCACGTCACCGTTAATGGTGGCAAAATCTGAGTTCTCTTTCGGGTTCTCACGGAAGCTTACTTTCACTCCGCCGTTCACAGTGCGCGCCTTGCCGGAGCCGGCGATGTCCTGCATTTCAATCTTGCCGTTCACGTTGTTTACCGAAAACTTGCCGGCAATGTTGCGGACGTTGATGTGGCCGCCGTTTATGGTCTTCACTTTCAAGTCAACGTTTCGGGGGACCTGGAGTTGGAAATCCATGGTCACCGAATATCCGTGATCGCCGTGGCGCCAGCCGCTGCAGCCATTGTCACCGTCCCTGCTCTTGCCGTCGCAGTTACAGCGGAACGGACCGTTTACGTAAAACTTCAGCAGGTCAGACTGATCGGTAATGTCCAGGGTAACTTCTTTCTTCGCGGCTTCCATGCGTTCCTTGGATTCCGCGCGCAGGGTTTTCTTGATCACCAACTGCACCTGGTCGCCTTGCCCGCCTACGATTTCCACCGAGCCGTTGACGTTGTCCACGTCCAGCAGCTTGCGTCCACTCAAAGCGAACGTCTTGGTGATGGTTTCCTGCTCGCGCAGGGGCATGTCGGAATCGTCGTCGACGTCTACATCTACGTTGCTGTCTTCGGTATCCACGTCCACGTCGGGCGATTCGTCCATCTCGGTATCCACATCGGCGTCAACGTCCACATTGGTCTCGACATCGACATCGGTTTCCACATCAACGTCTTCCATGTCAACGCCAGCATCGTCGTCGTAGTCGGAATCGGCGTCCATCACGGAATGGCCTTCTTGCGGATCGCCGGATTGCGCGTGAACTTTGTTTCGGCCCGCGTAAAGAATTGCGAAAGTGGTGATGGCCAACAGTGCAACGATGATCTTTGCTTTCAGCATAATTGCGTTCCTTTCAAGCGAGAATTGTTTTGGTTTGGGCCTAGCTCAGTTGCGCCACTCCCCAATCGGCGCGCTTGCGGACTGAAGGATCAGCTTTGGGGTCCTGCTTAATCTTGTTGAGTTGCTCGATCGCTCCAGCATCGTGCATATCGACAATCGCATCGATCAGAGCCACTTGCACCAGCGGTGACTGCTGGCCGTCAAGTGCGTCAATCAGGCCTTTGCGTACATCTGGACGGCGTCCATAGTAGGCCAGAGCATCGAGTGCAGCCAGGCGAACATCCACGCTCTGGTCAACTTGCAGCGTGTGCAGCAACGCGGAAAGGATCTGTGGATCCGGATCGCTCTGCGGCGCATTCCAGTTCCGGCTATAGCTCACCGCCTGCAGGCGTTCGCTGGCCGACTGTTGTTGCAGAAGAGACAACACCGCCAACTGCTGCGTCTTCTTCAATTCTGCTTCAATCTTTTCCAATTGGGCGCTATTGGCATTGCCGCGGTCTATATACTTGCCGCCCAGAAACGCCGCGATGACCAACACAGCCGCCCAGGCTGCGTTCATCGTAGGACGCCGTACCCAATCCACCAGGTGGCTCAGGTCCTGGAAGCGATTGCGCTGCGCAGTGAGGTTGGTTTTCTCCCAACGGCCTTCCTGATACATCTCCAGCATGGATTCAAAGCGCGTACGCAACATGGGGCTGGGCTGGACTTCCGGCAACTCCCCGAGCTTGGCCCAGAGCGCTGCTTCGTCGCCACACTGGGCGCAGGCGGCCAGATGGGCTTCCACCTGCTTCATCTTGCCGTCGTCCAGGCTACCCTGCAGATAGTCCGGCAACACCTCTGCGATTTGTTCACACGCCGTTTTTTCAAAATTCGGGTTTTCAAATGTCATTGCAAACTCCCCGGGCTGGGCCGCATGCCCGCCCTCTTCTGGCCTTCTTTGCGTACCAGTTTGCCGCTTTCCAATCCGCGAAAAATTTCCCGCAGGTCCTGCAGGGCGCGATGCACCCGCACCTTTACGGTGTTGACCTCACATCCCATCATGCGGGCAATGTCTTCATACTTCAGGTCCTGAAAGCGGCTGAGCACCAGGACTTCGCGCTTGTCGTCACTCAATTCCAGCAGTGCCTCGCGTAGCAACGCGGACTCCTGTTTTTGCTGCGCTGGATCATCCGGCGTAAACGCCGGAGACATCTCCGGTTCCCAACTCGTCTCCGGACGCTTCTTGCGGAAGTGGTCAACGCGCGCATTACGGGCGATCTGGTACATCCATGCGCGAAACGCCGTGTCCGGTTTGTAGCTGTGGCGGTATTTCAGGATGCGGAAAAAGACTTCCTGCACCAGGTCTTCACTCAACGTCCGCTCCCCCGTAAGCTTGTAATAGAAGTTGAAGAGCGGCACGTGATAGCGCTCAAAAAGGACGCCCAACAGTTCGGCAACGCCGCCGCGGACCTGGTTCATCAACTCTTCCTCGGACATCGAATTGGTTGCGGGGGCTGTCAAGACTTGGCTCTTGTCCTTTCACCGATGATTACCTGAACTGCAGAAAAAGGTTACGCGGAAAAAGGTTACACGGATTACCTACCTGCCGCCTAACCGGGGCGGGTAAGCCGAAGGGAACACGCGTCTTTACTTATGTTCCCGGTACATTTCTAATAGCTAAGGAATTTTCCTTTCAGGAGACATGAATGCTTCGTAGAGTCACTTTCACCGTTTTGGCTTTGAGCCTGGCAGCCGCGGCTGCCACCCCTACTTCCCGCCCCGCCACCGCCGATGGCAAAGACAAGGCGAAGAACCCCGTGGCCATATTCCACACCACGGCCGGCGACCTCAAGTGCGAACTGTTCCCTTCCAAAGCTCCCAAGACCGTTGCCAATTTTATTGGCCTGGCCAATGGCACCAAAGAATGGACCAGCCCGGTAAGCGGACAGAAAATGACGCGTCCCTTGTATGACGGCACAATTTTCCATCGCGTGATTCCCAACTTCATGGTCCAGGGTGGCGACCCCATGGGCCAGGGCATTGGCGGCCCGGGTTACAAGTTTGAAGACGAGTTTGATTCCAGCCTCGGCTTTGACCGTCCCGGACGGCTGGCCATGGCCAACTCGGGTCCGAACACCAACGGATCACAGTTCTTCATCACGGAAGTTCCCACGCCGCACTTGAACAACAAACACACTATCTTTGGTCAGTGCGATGACAAAGCCATTGAACTGGTAGTGAAGATTGCCCGCATGCCTTCTGGTCCCAGCAACCGTCCGGCTGATCCGGTAAAGATCACGCACATTGAGATTGTTGCTCCGGCCGCGGCAGAAGATAAAAAGTAGTAATAGCAAACTTTATCGCCAACGCGCCCCAAACAAATGAAAGGGTAGACGCATGAGCAGACCAGCAGGAACGTATGCGATTTTTGATACCACGGAAGGCAAGATCGTTTGCCGTCTGTTTGAGAAAGAAGCTCCCATTACCACCAAGAACTTCATGGACCTGGCCGAAGGCAAGCGGAGCTGGAGTGACGCCGTAAGCAAGAAGAGCGGTGACGGTCCTCTCTACAGCGGGACGGTCTTCCATCGCGTGATTCCAGACTTCATGATCCAGGGCGGCGATCCCAGCGGCACCGGCATGGGCGGTCCCGGCTACAAATTCCAGGACGAAACCAAAGGCTCGCCGCACAAGTTCGACAAGACCGGTAAGCTGGCCATGGCCAACTCCGGTCCCAACACCAACGGCTCGCAATTCTTTATCACTGTGGCGGCAACGCCCTGGCTCACCGGCAATCACACCATCTTTGGCGAAGTGGTGGAAGGCCAGGACATCGCGGACAAAATATCCATGGTGAAAAAAGGACCGCAGGACCGTCCGGCAAAAGAAGTTGCGATTCAGTCGATCACCATTGAACGAGTCGCATAAAGCGGAGGCTGCTTGGATCCGATCAAGATTGTCATCTTCGTGGCAGCCTTCGTCCTTTTGTTGTACATAGGGCGAAGGCTGGCGCGATCTTCTGAGATCCACAGCGGCATGCCCACCGGTTCGCCCCCTCTGCTGCAAAGCCGTCCCGTGGAACCCCCGGTACTTTCCCAAGAAGCCGTGACGCCGAATGCCGTGCCCACCGTTCCCGTGAACGACAATGGCAGTGACAGTCGTCGCAAACCCGCAGCCATTGGCAAAGAACTCGGGTTTCCGGTAACGCTCCCGCCGGTGCGTCGCGACGCTGCGGGCAAATACAATCGTCCGAATTTCCTGAACTACTACTTCGGCAAGACGGACATGGTCATAGGTCCAGCCGATCCCAGCAGTTTTTTCGATGAACTGCACATCGAAGCCCAGGACCCCGCCAGCGGACACGTCTGGCAATACGAATACACCGTTGCGTCACCCGCTGGCATGCAGGAAGTAATGAGCACCGAGCGTTTCGAGTCTCTGTACTTTGATGACCCTGTAATCATAGTTGCGCGCTGGGACCTCAAGGTCATCCTGCAAACCGTGACGGAAGAAATCATGAAAGGCTACGGAAAAACCGACGCGGAAGAGGGCGCGACCTTTGAAGCTCCGGCGCCGGACTACAGCGCAGGCTGAACAGCACCGGAAAAACCCCTGAGAACATGAATTGCCAAAACCACCGACGTTGAAAAGCTATTCCTTTTTCAATTTCGGCGATTTTGGCAATTCCTGTAATCGAAGCCGGCGATTTCCCGCCGCGCTACCTTGCTTTAGAGTCCTATCACCTTCACCAACTCCGCCACCGAGTCTGCACTCTTCTGCAACGCGGCTTGCTCGTCAGCTGTGAGTTTGATTTCGATGATCTGTTCCAGACCCTTGGCGCCTAGCTTGCATGGCACGCCGACGAACAAATCCTTGATCCCGTATTCGCCTTGCAAGTATACGGCGCACGGCAGAATTTTTTTCTTGTCCTTGAGAATGGCTTCCACCATTTCCGTCGCTGACGCCGACGGCGCATAGTAGGCGCTGCCGGTCTTCAGATATTTTACTATCTCAGCGCCGCCATCGCGCGTCCGCTGGACGATGGCATCCAGGCGGTCTTTCGCGATCAGCTCGGTGATGGGGATTCCCGCAACAGTCGAATAGCGCGGTAGCGGAACCATGGTGTCTCCGTGTCCGCCCAGCACAAAGGCCGTCACGTTTTCCACGCTCACGTTGAGTTCCTGGGCGATGAATGTACGGAAGCGCGAGGAATCCAGCACGCCCGCCATGCCCAGCACGCGATTGCGGTTGAACTTGCTCAACTTGTAGGCCGCCTGGGACATGGCGTCCAGCGGGTTCGAGACAACGATCATGATGCAGTTCGGCGAGTTGGCCACAACCTTGGCCACCACCTCCTGCATGATCTTGAAATTAGTGTTAAGCAGGTCATCGCGGCTCATGCCCGGCTTGCGGGCAATGCCGGCGGTGATCACCACAATGTCTGAGTTGGCGGTGTCAGCGTAGTCATTGGTGCCCAGCACGAAGGAGTCGCGCTTTTCCACCGGCATGGCTTCCAGCAGGTCCAGCGCCTTGCCCTGCGGCACGCCTTCCAGCACGTCAATCAACACCACGTTGGCCAGTTCTTTGGACGCGATCCAGTGGGCGGCGGTTGCGCCCACGTTGCCGGCTCCTACGATAGTCACTTTCTTACGCATTCGGATATTTCTCCTGAAATTTGCTTAGACTTTTGCCAGTTGGCCAGCCATGTTGCCGATGATCGCGTCGCCGAATTCACTGGTCTTCAGCTTGGTGGACCCGGGCATCTGGCGTTCAAAGTCATACGTCACTTTTTTCTGCTGGATGGTGGCTTCCATGGCGGTCTCAATCAGCCGCGCGGCTTCCTTCCAGCCCATAAAGTCCAGCATCATTACGCCGGAGAGGATCACCGATCCAGGATTGATCACGTCTTTGTCGGCATACTTGGGCGCCGTGCCGTGGGTGGCTTCAAAGATCGCGTGCTCGTCGCCGATGTTCGCTCCGGGAGCAATGCCCAGTCCGCCCACCTGCGCCGCGCAGGCGTCAGAAATGTAATCGCCGTTCAGGTTGGGCGTGGCCAAAATGTCATACTCCGCCGGACGGATGATCACCTGCTGGAAGATCGAATCGGCAATGCGGTCGTTGATCATGATCTTCTTCTTCCACGCGCCGTTGCCGTGCGACTTGCTGATCGTGTCCAGGCATTTCTTTACTTCCGCGTAAACTTCCTGCTTGAAGCTCTCGGCGCCGAATTCCAGTCCGGGCTCGACTAACGCGGCGTTCTGTTCGATCGAGAGATTCTGGTTCTTGTCTTTGTTGTCCAGTATCCAGCTTTCGCGCTCGGTCACAATCTTGTCGCGGAACTCGTCGCAAGCCAACTCGTAGCCCCACTCGCGGAACGCGCCTTCGGTAAATTTTTGAATGTTGCCTTTGTGCACCAGCGTCACCGTCTTACGATTTTCCTCAATGGCGTACTTGATGGCCATGCGCACCAGGCGCTTGGTGCCAAAGATGGAAATCGGTTTGATGCCTACGCCGGAATCTTCGCGGATGCGTTTCTTCGTCCCAGCCAGCATATCGTTGTTCAGGAAGTCGATAAGCTTCTTTACTTCCGGCGTTCCCTGCTTCCACTCAATGCCGATGTAAACGTCTTCTGTGTTTTCGCGGAAGATCACGATATTAACCTGCTCCGGATGCTTTACCGGAGAAGGCACGCCTTGGTAATACTTTACCGGACGGACGCAGCCATAAAGGTCGAGAATTTGGCGTAACGCCACGTTCAGCGAACGGATTCCGCCGCCTACGGGAGTGGTCAACGGTCCCTTGATGGCGACTTTGAGATCTTTAATGGCATCAACGGTCTGCTGGGGCAGCCAGTCTTTGAATTTGGTGAATGCCTTCTCGCCAGCGAACACTTCAAACCAGTGGATCTTGCGTTTGCCTTCATAGGCGCGCTCAATCGCAGCGTCAAACACGCGTACAGACGCAGCCCAAATATCGCGGCCCGTGCCGTCACCCTCAATGTAAGGGATAATCGGGTTGTCTGGAATCTGCAGTTTGCCGCCGCTATAGGTGATGGGCTTACCGCCCGCAGGCAGGGAAATACCGTTATATGAAGACGCCATGGTTCCTCCACGGATGGAAATTCATTCACAATGTAAACTTCTTAAGTTAACATCCGCTGCGGATACGGCGCAATCGCCGAGCACGCGCAGGCGGGGTTGTGAACGGTCTCTTGAGTCTAAAATTCCTGAGGAATCATTACCTATGACGAAGATCACACTTGTTCGGCTGGCATTTGCAGTTGCCTTGTTGGGAACCTGGCTTGGCTGCGGGACGGCCCATGCCGCCGATACTCCCTACCTTTATAAGGTAACGCTGGTCCAGGCCGCGCCGGGCAAGCTGCCGGAGCTGATTGACCTTTATAAGGCGCGGGCGGCAGCCATCTCCGCGGCCGGCGACGAAGCGTCCCTATGGATGCGCCACAGCCAAGGCGACCACTGGGACTTGATGATCATCTCGCCGATGGGCAGCTACGCCGATTTCTACAAAGCTGAGCGGATTGGTAAACGCCAGCAAGCGGAAAAGCCGACGGCAGTGAAGATCGCCGAAAACATTGCCTGGCAAGAAGACTTGTTCTGCTTTGGACCGGCGTTGCCCGATCTGCGGAAAGCCTTCGGTGGCGGCGCGTTCTTCCACGTAGAGATGTTCATTTCCCTGCCTGGTAAATTCGCCGAACTCTATAAGGAACGCGAGATGGAAAACGCCTACGCCAAGGCCATCAAGGAACCGGAAAATTTTATCTTCGTCCGCGACCAGGGTGCCGCGTGGGACATCTTCACCATCGGCGTGTTTCGCGACCTGAAACATTACGCTGAGAGTGCTGACGTCCCGGTGAAGGACGCCGAGGCCGCCGCCAAAGCCGCCGGCTTTAACGCACCCAGCCAGATTGGCCCGTACTTGCGACGCTTCATCCGCGAACACCATGACACACTGGCCGTGGCGGTGAAGTAAATTTCCCTTCGACCGTGTGGCGCCGCCGCCCTCGGCGGTGGGTCTTCTTGTTTTCCCGATCACGCGCGATCACGGCGATTCCGGCGATTCCCCTGCCCCACCCCGTCATTTTTCCGCGTCCGTTGCAAACACAGGACTTAAGCGAATCGGCCCCTGGACGGCCCTTGCTCGGTGCTTGGACGGAGCTTGGACGGAGCTTGGGCCGTCCAAGCCCAAGCCCAAGGCTGAGGGCCACAGATTCGTACCGCTTCGCCACATCTGCCGCCGGCTGAAATGCCGCAGCCAATTCCTAATTTGCATGTTGTCAAAGATCTTAGACTTCAAACCTCAAATGTTCGAGGGAGGAGCCGGGGACAATCTGCGCCTTTTGCGCAGCATTTCATATTATCGTATTTTGTTCGTCTCTGCAATGCCTAAAATCAACAGGACAAGTGTCAGGGCGCGACTTGAGCAGCCACCCAGGAGCAGGCGAAGCGCGCGAAGTCGTGCCGAGTCGCACGAGAAAAAGAGGTTTCCTTACTGCCGTAGGCCAGCGCACAGCGAAGCGGAGCGTAAATTGCGGCCCTACCTTCGAGGCAAAGAGCCGGAAACATCTGCACCTCTTGTGCAAGCATTTATCGTATTGTGTTCGTTAATACAAGTAGCGCGAGCAAAGGAGTCTTAATCTAAGGACGCAGCTGCTCAATGCTACTTTCGATTTGCTGCAGCCTTTCGTGCAGGCCGTTACGGAAGACGCGATCTGGAGCTTCTTTGGCGTAGCAAGAAGGCCAGTCTCCATTAATTCTCGCTTCCATCTCTTCCAGTCGTCGTTCGATGTACGAGCCCCAAAGGCGCAACCAAACAATCACTGTTCTGGCAATGTACGCAGCGCACGAGTAAAAAAGGGCAAACCGCCACCCACTCATGTCTGACAGCTTTAGATAGTTTAGAAGCTGCCAGATGGACACGGCAACAACAAGGCCTGCTGAACAGCGCCAAAAGTGCGCCCAGAGATCTAGAAAGAGTTCGGCTTTTCGGTTTTTGTCCCACTCTTGGAGTTCATAAGAGCGTCCTTGCAACTGTTGGTTTTTTTCAAATTGACTGTCGTCCATGGCTTATCTCCAAGCCGAGCACACAAAAATCCCACAACGATAAAGATATTTATCTATTTTGCAGCATGCATCAAGGCGTAAATTGTCGCTATCAGTAATAGCGCACCCACTCCAATGTTTATCCACGAAAGGAAAGTACTGATCTTGTTGAGACGATTTACGGCATGATAAAGAATCAAGTCAGCACGAACGACGTTTAAATCGCTTGGAGTCGATTGCCCTTGTGTCTTAGCTGCGCCTTCTAGTTGCAGGAGGTATGCTTTTTCCTCTTCAGCAGTCACATCTAGTCCCCCTTCACAGTTTGTGATGACCACCCATAATGTCAGGCTAGGTTTGCTGCGATTTGCGTGGCCATTGAAGCCTATCTTATGAAAGAGTCCTAGAAACAGCAAGCGATCTGTCCGACTCACGTCGATGATCCGGGTACAATCCTTACGAAGATCTCCCTTGTATTCCCTGCTGTCTCCCGCAGGTCTGTCTGCAGATCTTGCCCGCCTTCCCTCCTGAGAATCCTTCCCACCAACTTTTCCACCGCTTGCTGCGCATGTTCCTCTGCGGGCAATTCCGGCTGCGCACGTTCGGTCACCAGGCGAATCGCGTGATCAGCAGTCCGATAGAGCAACGCCGCGTCACGCAATATTTCATGGTTTGATGGACTCAGGAATTCTTGCTGCCGTAAATGTTCCAAACGTTCCAGCGTGTTGCCCTGCGCCAGCGACCCATGCCGCAGCATCAGGTATGACGCCAGAAAATCAATATCGCAAAATCCGCCGCGCGCCAGCTTGAAGCTATTCGGATAACGATTGGATTTTTCCAGCCGCAAGCGCATGTCAGCGACGGCCTCTGCAAATCCGGGACGCGTCGCCATCTCCACGATCTGATGCCACACCTGAGTAAGAAAGGCTGGCGCAAGGTCTTCCCTGCCGGCGACGAAGCGCAGCTTGGTGTACGTGAGCGCTTCCCACGGCTGGGCTTCGTCTTCCAGATAACGGCACACCTGCTCCGGCGCGACCACCAATTCACCTTCCCCGCCGCGAGGACGCAGACGAGCATCTACGGCAAAAATGGAACCTTCGCGCGTGTATGCGGCCAGCGTATGGACGAGCCGCTCGGCGTCCAGGCGGGCTTCATCAACATCCGCTTCCGGCGCGCTGACGAAAAGCAAGTCGGCGTCCGACGCGATGTCGAATTCCTGCGTCCCCAGCCGCCCCAAGGCGAAAATGGCCAGTGACTTTGTGCCATTCACCATTTGCAAGGCTTGGTGGATGGCTTGATCAGCCGCGCTGCTTGCATCGCGCATTGAATCCAGTGCGGCACGAGGTGTAAGAACGTCTCGAGCGCCGATGGCGAAGATGGAAGCTCGGAAGGTCCGCCGCAACAGGGCCTGGGCATCGCTCTCATCGCCAGCCGGTTTGTTGCCTGGCTCGGTCATTTTGTTCAACACGCGTTCAAGACCGCCAGCATAACAAAAAGCGAAGCCGTCTCTTGCACACGGCCACTTTCGCAAGCGTTACCCTTACTGCGTCCTGGGGCTTTGTTCTACCATGCGTTTGAGCTGGGCCATGTCGGCATTCATTTTTTTGCTGGCTACGGGCATGATCAATGGCGTCATCAGGCGGACGAACCAGCTTTGATAGTTGTAGCGTCCACTATTGGTGACGCGCGTTCCGCCGTTGGGTAGAGCCGCAAGCGTGTAAGTTGCTTGCCCGTCAAATGTCTTCGCAGAAAACTTGAGGTCGAGTTCGCCGGGAGCGTTCACCGCCACCACTTCACTATCAAACGAGCCGCGCTGGCTGTTCCGGTTAGGATCGACCATTACCCATCGAAAACGCGATCCAGGCTGCAACGGACCATCGGGCAGACGCTTGGACTCCACCAGCCAGCTTACCCATTGCGTTTGTTTCTCCGGTTCCACGATCCACGGCCAGACTTCTGCCGGCGGACGCGTGATTTCCACGCTGCCCTCCAGCTTGTTGGCGTCCGGACTATGGCTGGCAATCAGCAGTCCAAAGAACGCGAGCAGCAACAATCCAAACAACGCGGCAAGTATCCGCAAAACCCATTTCATTGAAATTCTTCTCCAGAGAGGTTTTGCGTTGGTTCGACTTTACGCCAGAGCCACGCGCCGGCGGTGATGGCAGGAAGCAGGACTATCAGTAATGTGCCCCCGGCTTTCCACGAATGCAGCGGCAACAGCCCGAGCGAGCTATAAAGCAGGCAAATTGCAGTGAACAGCAGCAGCGCCAGGCGGTCAACGCTTTTGCGGAAACTGCAAAGCAGAAACGCGCCGATCATGGCGAAAACCGCCGATAGCATAACCAGCATCGAGATGAAAGAAGACGACATTTCCGCGCCATCTTTCAACGGGATATTGGACAGTAGAAAAGACCGTAGGCATTCGATGGCCAGCAGGGGCAATACGAAAGCAATTTGGGAAAGCGCCACGGAAGCGACGAGTTCTCCGCGAGCGATACGAATCTTCATGAGTGGCACCAAAGACTTCGTCACCTGACGCACATACCAGGCAAATTCCGCGACGCGGCTTCTTCTGGCCAACGGCAACAGACTCAGTTCTTCTTCCAGGTCGCCCAGCAAGGCATCGGCGATGTCCGGCGGAGCAAATAAGCAAACGGCCATCTGGATCAGTGCGGGAGCGGAATGCCACGCGGGGCTCGGAGTGAGGTCCGGAGCGGTCTTCTGAGTATGGCGGCTCATCCCAGCTTCACTCCCTCGCGCATCCGATCAAAGGCCGCCTGCGCGCCTTGCAGGGCTTTCTTCCCTGTCGCGGTGATCACGAAGATGCGCTTGGCGCGGCCACCACGTTCCGGCGTGGGATCGCCCGTACGCGACTTGAGCAGGCCCTTCTTCTCCAGGCGATCCAGCGTGGCGTAGACGGCGCCGATGGAAACATCACGCCCGATGCGCTCTGCAATTTCCCGCCGGACGGTCATCCCGTAGGCGTCGTCAGCCAGACGGATCAGCGCGAGAAGCACGATTTGTTCAAATTCACCCAGCATGGCTTATTTGCTCTGGCATATTCTACATAGTAGAAGATATGAGTCAAGAGAATTTTGGTGTGTCGCGATCATCAAGATAAAAAGCGCACCGGCAGGAGTGCCGGTGCCACACAATCCTCTTACGCCAGGCTTGGATTGCTCATTTCAGACCCTGTCTTGTGGAGCTTATTTCTTCATCGCCGCTTCCACTTCTTCCGCGGTATGCGGCAGACCGGCGGTAAGCATCACCAGTTTGCCTTCCTGATCTACGTAAAACATGTCTTCAATGCGCACGCCAAGTTTTTCTTCCGGGATGTAAATGCCCGGCTCCAGAGTAAACACCATGCCTTTGTTCAGCGGCGCGGGGTCGTTCAGGTCATGGACGTTGAGTCCAACATGATGGCCTAGCCCGTGTATGAAGTACTTGCCCAGCGGATCGCCGTGCAGGTCTTTGCCATGCGTATTGATGTAATCGAACGCTGCTTTGAAGAGTGAAGTCGCGTCCGCGCCGCGACCAAGCTTGGATTCGCCCAGTTTGAAGGCTTGCATGGCTGCTTCTTGCGCGCCGAGTACGATGTTGTAGATTTCGCGCTGGCGCGGAGTGAACTTGCCGTTGACCGGCGCGGTGCGCGTGATGTCCGTGGCGTACATCGAAAATTCTCCGCCCACGTCCATTACAACAAGGTCGCCATCTTTCATGATCTGGTCATCGTCTGAATAGTGCAGCACGGTGGAATAAAATCCCGAGCCGACGATGGGCGCGTACGCCGGACGCTCACAGCCGCGCTTGCCAAACTCGTATTGCATAAGCGCGGAGATTTCACGCTCTGACATTCCAGGACGGATGGCTTTGAGCGCGGCCACGTGGGCGGCCATGGAAGCAGTGGTCGCGTTCCTGATGAACTGGACCTCGCCGGCATCTTTAATCATGCGCAGGCGGCCCATGAGTTGATGAAAATCGCGGAGCCCCGCATAGTTGAGTGATGAATTGACGCGGCGAAGCCACTCGATGGGCCCCGTGGACGCCGTGGTCTGGCCGTTGGCGCCAAGATCGGAATAGATCAAGCCACGCGTCTGGGGCGGAACCTTGATCAGCTCATCATGGATCTTGTCCAGGCTGGCCACTTTGTCAAAGCCCGTGATTTTTGGCGCGTCCGGATTTTCGGAACCCAGCTTGGGTCCAGTCCACTTTTCCTCGGTGAGATTGCGCTCCGGCAGAAAAAGAATTTCAGTGTAGGGATTGGAACTGATCAGAACGGCAGCGCCGGGTCCGGCCCATCCGCTCAGGTAGTAGAAGTTGTCGTCCTGGCGGAACCCGAAGAGAGCGTTCGGCCCCTCGGCCTCAAGCGGAGCAAAAAGCAGCAGCATGCCGTTTTCCATGGACTTGGCCAGCGCCACGCGGCGTGCGCGATAGTCGGCATTGCTCTGGCGCTCGGTAGCTAAGGCCGAAGCGGCGAAGGACATAACAACGAGGGAAAGCACGATTCTACGCAGCATCATCATATTGGTTATTTTCTCCTGAAATCGGCGTGCGACATGGGCCTTTGGCGCCGCGCGACCGAGGCGGATTTTAACACGCTGACGTTCAACCGACTGATGTCCAATCGACTGATGCCTGGGTCAGTTTTCCGTTCGCGCCACCCAGCGCGTTTTGCAGCGCCGTTTATATCAACCTCGTTTATATAATGACGGCCACGAGAGAAACAGGAAAGCAAGGTATATGGCGGAAGCAGAGCGGCTAACCGGAATGTTGCTAACCGGAATAAAAATCGTGAGCCTGTGCATCAACACGCCCGGACCCGTTGCCGCGTCACGGCTGGCAAGGCTGGGCGCCCAAGTGACGAAAGTCGAGCCGCCCACGGGCGATCCCGTAAAGACCTACGCGCCGTCATGGTATGCGACACTCACCAAGCAACAGACCATCGTCACCCTGGACGTGAAAAGTCCAGCAGACCGTGCCAAGCTGGACGACATGCTGTCTCAATCCGACCTTCTTCTTACGTCGTCTCGTCCTTCAGCTCTGCGCCGTTTAAATCTCGACTGGGAAAGCGTTCATGCCCGCCATCCCAAGCTGTGTTTTGTGGGGATCATCGGATATCCGCCGCCGCTGGAAGAAAAGAGCGGACACGATCTTACTTATCTCGCTGAAGCCGGGCTGGTCACGCCGCCGGAAATGCCGCCCAGTCTGTTCGTGGATCTGGCGGGAGCAGAGCGCTGCGTCAGCCAGGCGCTGGCTTTGCTGCTGAACCTTGCGCGGACGGGAAACGCCGGCAGCGCGATGGTTTCTTTGTATGAATGCGCGCAAGAACTCGCAGCGCCGATTTCGGCGGGACTAACACCCAAAGGCAAACTGCTGGGCGGAGGATTTCCGTTGTACGGTCTTTACCAGGCGAGCGATGGTTGGGTGGCGATGGCGGCGCTGGAACCGCGCTTTGCGGAGCGGTTGCTCTTAGAGTTCAATCTCGCGAATGCGGACCACGCCGAATTCGTACGTATCTTCCGGCAGCGGAGTGCGCTTGCGTGGGAGATTTGGGCGGCCGAGCGTGACATCCCCATCGTCGCCGTACGCGGAATATCCGGTGCTTGACGACTGTTCGCTGGGCTGCACGCGGCGCACGCGCTTTTTGCTGCCCTCAGGAGCATAAACGTTGAGTTCAAGTCGAAGTTCAATCATGCTGCCCTCCTGCCGCGACTACGTCTTCCGGGCCGTATGACGGTGACCTTACCACCGGGTTTTGTTGGCATGTTGATGCGCGTCAGCATTACCAGGACCAGCAATAACCAGTACACCGTCAATGGAGGCTCCGTTTAAGAACGTTCTCATGCACACAATAGTCATCCGCGAGGCAAACATCAACGGTACAAATATACTCATCCGCATGTTAGAAGATTTTTGTACTGTTCTGGCCGTGAGCCTCTGAATCTTTACGTATTCGGCCAAAACGTCTGAAGTACCTCGCCCAATTGGACTTACATGTCCCATAGCCAGGACCGCAACTGGACGCCGGTTAGGAATTCGGTTATTTTTTTCTCCTATAAGTTATGCGAAAAAAGTTATGCGAAAAACCAGCATCGTCCTGATCGCCGCTGCTTATGTTCTTTTGTTCTATATTTCGGTGTCAGCACCGCCGCATGCCCGCGCGCATCCGCAACTGGGGGCGGCGGTGATCGGCGAGTATGCCGGGCCGTGGCCGGTGGCCCTTGGTTGCGTAGTGGCACTTTCCGGCTTTATGCTGGTGTTCTTCCCTATTCGCCGTGGAGAACGCTGGGCCATTCTTACTTCACTCGTCACGTTCGCTGCGCTTTTCGTCACGCGCATGGCCACCGATCCAAGATGCTTGGTCGTGCTGGATCCCCATCAGCATGGCTGCCACAGTTTCATGATTGCCATCGTGCTGGGTATGGTTGGGCTGGGTCTTGCCTGGAAACAGCGGCAATAGACATATTCAAGGCCGCAAAGCATATGCAAAATACTTTGCTTCTGGCTGCCAAGTGCCGCCACAGTGTTAGGATATTGATTCTTGTTTTTACTCGCCTCGCAATATTGCCCGACCAACATTTCGCTCGCCCCCATGAAAGATAAAAAAGGAGAACCGTGTTCCAAAAAGATTTGCTGTCTGGAAAAAGAATCCTGGTCACCGGAGGCGCCACCGGTCTGGGCAAAAGCATGGGCCAGCGCTTTCTGGAACTGGGCGCCAGCCTCTACATTTGCGGACGCCGTGAAGACGTGCTGGCGGAAGCCGCCAAGGAGTTGTCGGCCACCGGAGGTAAGGTCAAAACGTTCTCCTGTGACGTCCGTGACAACGCGCGCGTCGAAGCGATGATTGACGAAATCTGGAAAGACGGCCCGCTGGACGTGCTGGTCAACAACGCCGCCGGCAACTTTATTTCGCGGACGGAAGATCTTTCCATGGGCGCGTTTGAAGCGGTGATAGGCATTGTGCTGATGGGAACTCTCCATTGCACCATGGCCTGCGGCAAGCGATGGCTCAAAGCCGGGCACCATGCCAACGTCCTGAACATTACCACCACGTACGCTGAAACCGGATCGGGCTACGTAGTGCCATCGTCGATGGCCAAAGCCGCGGTGTTGAACTTGACGCGGAGTCTGGCTGTGGAGTGGGGCAACCGCGGCATTCGCTTCAACGCCATCGCTCCGGGTCCGGTGCCGACGGAAGGCGCATTCTCCCGCCTGATGCCGGTGAAATCTTTGGAAGATCTCGCCAAGAAACGCAATCCGCTGGGCCGCTTTGGAACGCATGAAGAGCTGGCTGATCTTGCGGCGTTCATGGTCAGCGACAAATCCGGCTACATCAACGGCCACCAGGTCGTGATGGACGGCGGAGAGTGCCTGAAAGGTGCCAGCGAGTTCAGCCATCTGGGCGATCTGCTCACCGACGAGATGTGGCAGGCCATCAAGCCGAAAAAGAAAAAGGCCGAAGGCTAAACTTCCCCACATTCAAACCAACGGGCGCGCGCGCGATATCCCCGTACGATGGAGTTGTGCGACAATCGCCTGCGTGATCAGCATGGGCTCCGGACGATTTCGTTTTGGCCTTTTTGAGTTCGACTCCGCTACGCAGGAGTTGTGGCGCGAAGGTGTGCTCGTCCGCTTGCAGGCGCAGCCCGCGCAGGTTCTGGGAATGCTGGTGGACCACGCCGGGCAGGTGGTTTCCCGCGAGGAACTTCGCCAGGCGGTTTGGGGCGCGGATACTTTCGTGGACTTTGAACGCGGCCTGAACTTCTGCATATCGCAAGTACGCTCTGTGCTTAAGGACGATTCCACCGAGCCACGATTCATCCGCAC